>Ga0307945_1001870_pt1 | contig 16796 bp, 11 predicted proteins | sample OrgLakmetagen228_FD_201818 | JGI IMG/M metagenome (GOLD analysis project Ga0307945, IMG submission 201818) | Saline water microbial communities from Organic Lake, Antarctica - #228 | ecosystem: Environmental > Aquatic > Non-marine Saline and Alkaline > Saline | place: Antarctica: Organic Lake...
AACTGGTGCTTGCACTAGCCACTAGCCAGAGTTCGACCAAAGGGTGCCTCAGGACTGGTGCTTGTGCTAGCCAGAGTTCGACCAAAGGGTGCCTCAGAACTGGTGCTTGCACTAGCCACTAGCCAGAGTTCGACCAAAGGGTGCCTCAGGACTGGTGCTTGTGCTAGCCAGAGTTCGACCAAAGGGTGCCTCAGAACTGGTGCTTGCAATAGCCACTAGCTAGAGTTTGACCAAAGGGTGCCTCAGAATTGGTGCTTGCACTGACCACTAGCCAGAGTTTGACCAAAGGGTGCCTCAGAACAGGTGCTTGCACTAGCCAGAGTTCGACCAAAGGGTGCCTCAGGACTGGTGCTTGTGCTAGCCAGAGTTCGACCAAAGGGTGCCTCAGAACTGGTGCTTGCGCTAGCCACTAGCCAGAGTTCGACCAAAGGGTGCCTCAGGACTGGTGCTTGTGCTAGCCAGAGTTTGACCAAAGGGTGCCTCAGAATTGGTGCTTGCACTAACCACTAGCCAGAGTTTGACCATAGGGTGCCTCAGAACAGGTGCTTGCACTAGCCAGAGTTCGACCAAAGGGTGCCTCAGAACTGGTGCTTGCACTAGCCACTAGTCAGAGTTCGACCAAAGGGTGCCTCAGAACTGGTGCCTTTGCTAGCCAGAGTTTGACCAAAGGGTACCTCAGAACAGGTGCTTGCACTAGCCACTAGCCAGAGTTCGACCAAAGGGTGCCTCAGAACTGGTGCTTGCACTAGCCACTAGCCAGAGTTCGACCAAAGGGTGCCTCAGAACTGGTGCTTGCACTAGCCAGAGTTCGACCAAAGGGTGCCATAGAACTGGCGCTTGTGCTAGCCAGAGTTCGACCAAAGGGTGCCTCAGAACAGGTGCTTGCACCAGCCACTAGCCAGAGTTTGACCAAAGGGTGCCTCAGAACTGGTGCTTGCATTAGCCAGAGTTTGACCAAAGGGCGTGTTGTGTGTTGTACCCTCTAGCACAGCAGTTCTCTTTGATGTTTGCTGCGCGGATGACCTGCTGCCTGTGATTTTGGATGAGTGTTTAGCAGCTCGTATTTAGACGTTCACGCTTGCCAGGTGCGAACAGATGGCATTACCACTGCCCCATGTGCTCAGTGCGTTTCTACCTATGAAACGTGCTGTTCAGTTTAGTTTAGTTTGGATTACAAAGGCATTCCACCTGGAATGGCTGCTCAACCTATGAGAACGAGGTAAACCTCAAAACAAACCAAGTATAAAAAGGGCTGTGACGCAACTGGAAAATGCGAACCTTAAAGATACGCGAAAAAGTAGGTAAAAACACTTTAAAGTGTAGACATTGGTTTACCAAATTAGACGCATACTAAAACATAGTCAAGACCTATGAAACGTGCGGCATACTTGTCTTGCGCTGCCGTTTTGCTTTGAGGAGGAAGGTTTTTGCTTGCCAGGTACGTACGGATAGCACCACCTCTGCCCCATGTGCTCAATGCGTGCGTACCTCTGTGAAACGTGCTGCATAATTGTCTTACACTCTGCACTGCCGCTCTGTTAACTACAAGGTTCCTTGCTTACCACCAGGTGTGGATGCCATCGCCCTTTTCTCATGTGCTCAATGCGTGTGTAACTCTGTGACACGTGCTGCATACTCGTCTCACACTCTGCACTGCTGCTGTTAAGCTACAAGGTTCCGTGCTTACCACCAGGTGTGGATGCCATCGCCCTTTTCTCATGTGCTCAATGCGTGTGTACCTCTGTGAAACGTGCTGCATACTCGTCTCACACTCTGCACTGCTGCTGTTAAGCTACAAGGTTCCGTGCTTACCACCAGGTGTGGATGCCATCGCCCTTCCCTCATGTGCTCAATGCGTGTGTACCTCTGTGAAACGTGCTGCATACTCGTCTTTCACTCTGCACTGCCGCTCTGTTAAGCTACAAGGTTCCTTGATTACCACCAGGTGTGGATGCCATCGCCCTTCCCTCATGTGCTCATTGCCTTTGTACTGGTTGAATGTGCTGCATACTTGTCTTACACTTTGCACTTTGCAGTGCTGCTCTGTTAAGCTACAAGGTTCCGTGCTTACCACCAGGTGTGGATGCCATCGCTCTTCCCTCATGTGCTCAATGCCTTTGTACTGGTTAAATGTGCTGCATACTTGCCTTACACTTTGCAGTGCTGCTCTGTTCAGCTGCAAGATTCCGTGCTTACCACCAGGTGTGGATGCCATCGCCCTTCCCTCATGTGCTCAATGCCTTTGTACTGGTTAAATGTGCTGCATACTTGTCTTACACTTTGCACTTTGCAGTGCTGCTCTGTTAAGCTACAAGGTTCCTTGATTACCTCCAGGTGTGGATGCCATCGCCCTTCCCTCATGTGCTCAATGCCTTTGTACTGGTTAAATGTGCTGCATACTTGTCTTACAATTTGCAGTGCTGCTCTGTTCAGCTGCAAGATTCCGTGCTTACCACCAGGTGTGGATGCCATCGCCCTTCCCTCATGTGCTCAATGCCTTTGTACTGGTTGAATGTGCTGCATACTTGTCTTACACTTTGCACTTTGCAGTGCTGCTCTGTTAAGCTACAAGGTTCCTTGCTTTCCACCAGGTGTGGATGCCATCACCGTGGTTGAGACGCAGCGCATATGCTGGCACAGCAGTGGGGGCGGTTTCACAGTGACTTCCGAGCCAAGCCTCAACGTGAGTGGCATCATCAGTAGGGTTGGTCGGAACCGCACATATGCACCGTATTTGACCGTATATTTGGTGATTTCCCTGCCAAAATACCGTATTTGTACCGTATATATATGGTTCTGGACAACTTTTATCATGGGGTGTTTATAGTGGGCATGCTGGTTTTCAGTGCGTTTATAGGCGGCTTTACATAGAACCTAGTTTACACAGATACACATGAAGACACATAAAGGGTTTGCGAGTACGCTGGCACGTTTGTAGGTGATTTTATAGTGAATATTGGGCCGAGCCTCAATGTGAATGGCACTATGGAGAGTTTGTGAGGAAAATAGGAGAGTTCGTGAGGAGAATAGGCATGCTATGGCTTGCAAGGGTTTTGAAAGGGTTTGCAGGTATGCTGGCACGTTTATAGATGATTTCACAGTGAGTTCTGGGCCGAGCTTCAATGTGAATGGCACTATGGAGAGATCGTGAGGAGAATGCATGCCGTGACTTACAAGGGTTTTGAAAGGGTTTGCAGGTATGCTGGCACGTTTATAGGTGATTTAACAGTGAATTCTGGGCCGAGCCTCAATGTGAATGGCGCTATGAAGAGTTTGTGAGGGGGTGCAAGCCGTGGTTTGCAAGGGTTTTAAAAGGCATGTTTTAAGACACATGAAACCGCGAGTCACTTTTTAACGTGAGGGGCACAGATTACGAAGGAAATTAATCCAGCAACCGAGCAGGAAAGAGTCCACTTTGTATTTAGCTGCTCCGACAGACATGTACTGTGTGCTGCATGGAGAAGAGGCATTACAAAGGAAATTAACCCAGCAACCGAGCAGGAAAAAGTCCACTTTGTATTTAGCTGCTCCGGCAGACATGTACTGTGTGCTGCATGGAGAAGAGGCATTACAAAGGAAATTAACCCAGCAACCGAGCAGGAAAGAGTCCACTTTGTATTTAGCTGCTCCGACAGACATGTACTATGTGCTGCATGGAGAAGAGGCATTACAAAGGAAATTAATCCAGCAACAGAGCAGGAAAAAGTCCACTTTGTATTTTAGCTGCTCCGACAGAAATGTACTGTGTGCTGCATGGAGAAGAGGCATTACAAAGGAATTCAACCCAGCAACAGAGCAGGAAAGAGTCCAATTTGTATTAGCTGCTCTAACAGAAATGTACTGTGTGCTGCATGGAGAAGAGGCGCTTTTTAAAATTTATGCTGGGCCCAGCCAGCGTGAGCGCACATCTCAACCATCTCAATAAAGCACATGTGTAAGGGTTCATCACTTTGTTACACATATCGTTTGAAAAATAATCAATAAGAGATTCATCTTGTGTTTTGGTGACATGTGTGCCTTTAAGCAGTGTACTGCTATTTGGCTACGGATCAGGCAGAGTGCAATTGTAGTTCTGACTGGTCGTGGGGAGTTCATACTATGGTGGCTTTCGCCACACTTAGCACAAATATAAAAGGTTGGCCAGAACCATAGATATACGGTGCATATATGGTGAATTTTTTGGCAGGGAAGTCCCCAGATATACGGTCATATATGGTGCATATATACAGATATGGCCAACCCTACAAATATGTTGTGTGCCTTTCTGGCATGCCCCGGCACTCATTAATTGGACCAGATAATGTAAAACTTAGTGCTGACGGTACGTGTTCGTGCGTACCGTGCAGTGCCCCCAATGATCGTTTAAAAAAATAAGCAATTACGTGCTGACAGAGTAAGGTTAAGGAAGGAGGTAAGAAAGAGGCCCTGATCTCTTTTCGACCTGGTAGTCCAGAATTTTGTGAAGAGTGCTCAAGAATAAACTAGGCAAGCTGCTCGCCTACGACTCTTTGCAATGTGTGCTTTAGCTGTGCAGTTCAGAACGATGTCAAGGTCACTGGGAGCAACTCACCTACACCTCTTTACGCTGTGTGCTTTGGCTGTGCAGTTCCCAGGAAGCCAAAAGTTTGTGACCAAGGGCGAAGTCAAGGTCACTGGGAGCAACTCACCTACACCTCTTTATGCTGTGTGCTTTGGCTGTGCAGTTCCTGAACAGCCAAATGTTTGTGGCCAAGGGCGAAGTCAAGGTCACTGGGAGCATCTCACCTACACCGCTTTGTGCTGTGTGCTTTGGCTGTGCAGTTCCCAGGAAGCCAAAAGTTTGTGACCATGGGAAAGATCAAGGTCACTAGGAGCAACTCACCTACACCGCTTTGTGCTGTGTGCTTTGGCTGTGCAGTTCCCAGGAAGCCAAAAGTTTGTGACCAAGGACGATGTCAAGGTCACTGGGAGCAACTCACCCACACCGCTTTGTGCTGTGCGCTTTGGCTGTGCAGTTCCTGGGCAGCCAAAAAAATGTGATTAAGGACGATGTCAAGGTCACTAGGAGCAACTCACCTACACCTCTTTATGCTGTGTGCTTTGGCTGTGCAGTTCCCAGGAAGCCAAAAGTTTGTGACCAAGGGCGAGATCAAGGTCACTGGGAGCGGCGTGCAACGAGAATGCCACGTACGCCCGGGTAGTGCTGTGTTTGCTTTGTTAGTATTCATCTGAATCATGTACTAAATGCGTTCCATCATTTCTAACCCATCTATGACCCATCCATATCCATTACCAACCCTTGCTCTGTAAACATTCATCTGAATCTTGTGCTAAATGCGTTCCATTAATTCTGACCCATTTATGCCATCATTTTTGACCCATCACCAACCCTTGCTCTGTTAGTATTCATCTGAATCATGTGCTCAGATGCGTTCCATCAAATCTGACCCATCTACGACCCATCTATGCCATCATTTCTGACCCATTACCAACCACTCTCTGCACATTTGTTTCTGACCCAGACGTTCGCTTTACAATCTGCAAAGCTGCACACAATGAATCTTACCAACTGTTTGGATTGGATCACTTTTTGAAATTGCACTAATTGTTTACCACCCATGGATTCCCCCTCTGCACATTAATATGACCCAGATGTTTACATTCCATTTCTCACCAACAAATGATACTATTTGTTTGGAAAGGAACTATTACACCCACGAATTCCCCCCTAAAACCCCACTACTTCCTTTTTTATGCTTTTCCTTATTTCAAACCTTGCAGATGCATATATTTTCCCCTTCCATCCACACCTTTTGACGCTCTTCCAACGCCCTCATGGACACCCCCGTGCCCCCTGGATCCACACAATTTCTCATTCATGCTTCCCACTTCCCTCATTTTCCGCCTCAATGCCCTTCTACCCACTTCCCTCATTTCCCTCCAACAGGTGCACTGTACGATGTTTTGCTCCGCCTCAATGCCCTTCTACCCACTTCCCTCATTTTCCGCCTCAATGCCCTTCTACCCACTTCCCTCATTTGCCTCCAACAGGTGCATTGTACGATGTTTTGCTCCGCCTCAATGCCCTTCTACCCACTTCCCTCATTTCCCGCCTCAATGCCCTTCTACCCACTTCCCTCATTTCCCTCCAACAGGTGCACTGTACGATGTTTTGCTCCGCCTCAATGCCCTGGCCGGTGAGTGCAATACCTTGAAAAGACCTTACAATTCACTAATAAATATATATATTATTTACTAATTTGCTAATATTGACTGTACAATGTTCTACTCCCCTCAATGCCCTGGCCGGTGAGTACAATACTATAAAAAGATCTTTGAAATTGATCTTTGAAATTCACTAATAGTTTGCCAAGGTAATTTTATGATACTCCACACATGCCCTGCCCGTGAGTGCAATACTTTTAAAGATCTTTATAAGTTACCAATACTCTGTTAAGGCTATCTTGCAATGCTCCGCACACGTTCAACACATTCTAACGTTGTCATATACTATGCGAACCACATATATGCGCATGTGCTGCTTTGTATTTAAGATTTCGGACATTTCCACCCTCAGCTGTCATCAGGAACGTGTGATCACATTTTAAATGTCAGTTTCTGAGCGTGTCCAGCTTTGTGGTCCCAAATTTGCTTTCAGAACGCGCAGTCTCATAAGCGAGTGCACACAGTGTGATTCCGAGCATATTGCACTCAGTCTTGCATACAGGCATAGAGGGGGTGCAGCACACTGCACTTTCAGATGCAGATGCTGAGGAAGTCTTGCATACAGGCATAGAGGGGGTGCAGCACACTGCACTGCCAAACGCACACGCTGAGCAAGTCTTGCATACAGGCATAGAGGGGGTGCAGCATTCTGCACTGCCAAACGCAGATGCAGAGCAGCGTCGAGCAGGCCATGGCGTCCGAAGCCGAGAAATCCCTGCAAGGCTTCTTGGCTTACTGCGAGCGCATGTGTGCTACGTTTGCTGCCACCAACAAGCAAGCTGTTATGCCCTCATCTGCACCAGCAGCTGCGGGTGCGGTTCTCTCTGGACCCCCCCTGGTAGGGCCTGTCTCAGCGGTTTCATCGACAGCTCCAGTTGTGCCTGCTCCTGCGAGTGTGGCCGGGCATGAGCAGAATAGAGAGACCAGCATGGTCTCAGACTTGGCGTCTGCAGCAGGGGACACGTATTATGATGCGGATCTGACGGGGGCGGTGCTGCAGGTGCGTGTGTGTGAATGTGCGTGTGTGTGAGTGTACGTGTGCATGTGGGCAATGCAGGGAAGCAATGTGTGTCTTCTTTCCTGCATATGCATGATTGTGGAACTCTTTGTGTTGTTGTCTGGAGTCGTCTCTGCCCTGGCTGCGTTTCTACCAGAAGTGCCTCTACCAGTAGTGTTTCTACCAGTAGTGTTTCTACAGAAAACCGGCCACCGCCCTGGCTGCGTTTCTACCAGAAGTGCCTCTACCAGAAGTGTTTCTACCCGTAGTGTTTTTTCAGAAAGTCGGCCACTGCCCTGGCTGCATCTCTACCAGAAGTGCCTCTACCAGTAGTGTTTCTACCAGTAGTGTTTCTTCAGAAAGCCGGCCACTGCCCTGGCTGCATTTCTACCAGAAGTGCCTCTACCAGAAGTGTTCCTACCCGTAGTGTTTTTTCAGAAAGTCGGCCACTGCCCTGGCTGCGTTTCTACCAGAAGTGCCTCTACCAGTAGTGTTTCTACCAGTAGTGTTTCTTCAGAAAGCCGGCCACTGCCCTGGCTGCATTTCTACCACTACGATTCTCTTTTTGTCTCTATTCTCTCTTGGTCTCTTTTTTATTATGCCTCAGAGGCGTGACGGAGGAGCTGAAATATCACACGACACACTGAGGTGGTCCATGTGTTGTGATTGCTGTACTGCCAAGGCACCTGAGTGGCTTCCTCACTCTCCTTCACTGATTTTAAAATGTGTCTTCCCTGGTTTTGAGTTCTTTTCACGCCACATGCTTCCTCTATTGCACAATCCACTAGGGCGTTTTTTATTTAGATTTATATTCAGATTTATATAGGGCTTCTTATATCGCGCAATCACTAGGGCGTGTCAGAGAGCTGGCTGATCTTGCTCTCATGCTCCCTTGTTCGTGACCCTTTGTGCAAGTCAAAAAGCGTTAAATTTATCATGGATGTTATAGGAATTCACCCGGCTATATATTGTATCCAATCTCTTGTACACTTTCATACAAGCACTGCATTGTACCCAACACTGTTCCTCACCACACAGCAACTGCAACAGCTGCAGGAATCAAGCGCCGCAGGAGCCCATAAATTACCATGAAGAGTGACCTAATGCTTCCTTAAAATAAAAAACCTCCCCGCGCATACCCACCCCTGCTTCTCGCCACACAGCAAACCGCAACGCTGCAAGAATCAATCGCCACAGGAGCACGGGCACTCACCACTCTGGTGGACCAAATTCCTCCTTTTGAATAAAATCTTTTCGTGCATACCCACCATTACTTCTTACCACACAGCAATTGCAACAGCTGCAAGAATTAAGTGCCGCAGAAGCACGTAAGCTTGCCTGAAGAATGATCAAAATGGCCACCAAGTAAAAATCTTACCGTGCATACCCACCACTGCTTCTCACCACGCAGCAACTGCAACAGCTGCAAGAATCAAGCGCCACAGGGGCACGAGCACTCACCACTCTGGTGGACCAAATGCGGGAGCTGAACGTCAGTTTGGCGCGCATTGCAGCTGCGACACAGACGCAGTCGTCTCCATCTGCGTCTCCTTCTCCCTTTCCTCTTGTGCCAAGAAGGAGTTACTGGGTGCTGGTAGTTGGTGTGGCCGCAGTGTCGTCCTCTGCCATGCTGTACATGAGAAGCAGGCATCGGCAGGGTGGGAGCTAGCAGTGCTGTACTCACGATTTCTAGGTTGGGCGACTAGAATTGCGGTACCTAGTACAGAATGCTGTGCATTGACCATGACTTTGGAATTGCTTGAGAAATGCCTGGGGCTAAAATACACGTAAGTGTTTGTACAGCTGCTGTGTTTTCTAGTGTTTTTGGTACCAAGGGGAAAATGTCCTCTCAACAGTACAACTTTCAGTTTCGCCTGTGCGTAACTTACATTATCAAGGAAGAACAGCAACATTTTTGACGGAGCCTTTTTCCCCTTGATTCATACCTGTGTCTTCCTTCTTCTTCTTTCTTTTGGCAATCTCTTGTTTTCGAGATCTGGTTTGCTTTAGGGGCAGAGCAGTCCTGTATGTAAATTTTCGACCAGCAAAGATTTCCCATTTCATTGTGGTGCAGTATGAGGTGCCCGGGCATCAAACCCTAGCCCCCCGGCTGCACTTTTGTTGTGCTTTATAAGGGAGGACTTTGTACTATTGGACAAGCGCACAACACTTGAAGGCGAGCTCCTTGTCTCCGCTTTTTTCTTTGATGATAATTATGGCCCAGCGCCTTGAAAGGCTCCATTGTGTAATTGTTGAAAATGGTGCCACCCATTTCCAAAATGGATGTTACGGCTCTTAAACAGGAGGCTCCTTAAACAAAGAACGGCGCAGAGGTCTTGCTGCTGCTGCTGTTCCTTAGCGGCGATAAAATGGCTCGAGTTCTAGTGTCTTCTCTGAGCTTATTTGATTCAATGATGTGGATGTCACGTTAAGGAATGCCAAGCAAAATCTCTAGGTCGGCATGCTGTCTAGACAGATCTATCTAAGGATGGTGGATCTGCGGATCTGCTCATGGCTGGCGGTGTTGCTGCTAATGAGGTGCTCCCGGACTCCCTCAGTAATTGCCCCCTGCCTTTCTGATGAGGATCCCACCCCGCTTCGTCTATTATTTTTTATGCTCTTGATTTTTGCTGAGATGGAGCAACACAGCATCGGGCCCTTGGTCAGGCTGGAGATCTGTTTTTATCTGATCATGCAAGGGGGGTTACAAGGGGGTCTGATCAGGCATGAGACCCATGATCATGAGAAGCAAGTAAGGTGGAAAGAGCCGCTCTGGTACAATCCTAGTCTCAGGGCTAGAGAGAGCGTTTACTGCCAGAGTAATACCTTAGTCCAAACAGACGAAGGATCCCAGGGCATGCTTTCACCTTCTGTTCGGATGCTGGAGGAGCAGCTCCTATGCGCCCCTATATATTTCATTTCCCCCCTTCAAACTGGAACGCTTCCAGCCCTTGCCATGGCTGCTCCTCTTATAGCGAAAATTGTTTGGTTGGCTCAGTGTCAGTGTAACTGTGCTGTACTTAGCTTGTAAATGTAAAGAATACATTAAAAATTTCTGCCGATTGGCTTTGCCCCTGGCGTGCTGACGCAGTGCTGCAGTCATGTTCGGGCTATTTGGCTCCAAGAGCAAGCGGAGTGACAAGTTCCATTTCTCGATCGAGCTGCACAATCTGCAGCCGTTTCCAGAGATGGCTTCAAACCGACAAATTTCCATAGCCTGGACAAGGGGCAAGAAAAGACAAGGAGAGCTTGGGATAGGCAATTCTCCTCCCTTCTCCAGTGTGCCGAGGTGAGCTTCTCAGGCTCCTGGTAGTAGGTGAGCAGGAGGGCTATACGCTCCATCCATTCCTCCAAGAGCATCTGTTAATCCTGTCAGCGTTGTTGGGGCACGGCTGTCATCAGATTGAGCCAGTTGCAATGCGCAGCTGTATTGATTCAGGAGGGTCCGGAGGAAGCTGCTCTGCATCCTGGTCTAAACACCTCCCTGCCTCGTACTCAAACAAACCATCCCTTCCACACCTCGGAGCACAGAGGGAGAGGGCGCCTGGGGCATGCCATTGAAATGGGCATGCAAAGCATCCAGCTGGGGGCCACGCTGGAGCGGGTGAGAAACCGTGCAGAAGCTTGCATCATGCCCTGTTATGGACGGAAGTGCTCTGTTACTGTTATACCTGCACCTAACTCAGGCTATGCTTTCAAAAATCCCCTGCACCAGAAACTGCTTTGTTCATGCTGTCCGGCAACACATGTGCTCTCCATCTGCTGCGTGCCTTGTGTCCGCAGCTCCCCACCAACGGAAGCGCTCTCCAGGAATACAAGAAAAAGTGCCTGGTCATAGCGGTGATGGTGGGTTGTTGTGATGGATTATGCTCATTGAAGGCTGAATGGTTCCAGTGTGCGTTCTGCATGCAACACGCACATAGTATGTGCGCTCACGCATGCTTCGTTTTTTGACAAAGCTCATTTCATCCTGTGCCTCCTCTAATTTCTCCTACACAGGAAATCAATAGCCAATCAGGGACAGCGTCGCCCTTGGGACGCGTGGTTATGGACTTGGCTGGTGTGTGTTAGGGAGCAGCTTCAGGCTTGTCAGCAATGTGTTGTGTGTGTGTGTGTGTGAGAGTGTGTGTGTGTGTGCGTGTGCGTGTGTGTGTGTGTGTGTGTGTGTGTGTGTGTGTGCGTGTGTGTGTGCGTGTGTGTGTGTGTGAGCTGTGTGTGAGCTTTTTCTGTTTATGTGTATGTGAGCTTTTTCTGTATATTGTATATGTGCAAGGTACTGTGCGTCTCTATGAGCAGCAGCAGCAGATGAGCAGTAGCAAGGCACCGTGAGTATGCGAACGCAGGCTGCCTGCTTTATTCCGGTGCATGTACTTTTTAAGCAGACAGCATGCTTTATTCCAGTGCATGTTCTTTTAAGCAGGCTGCATGCTTTATTCCAGTGCATGTTCTTTTAAGCAAACACGAGAGCGATTTAGACTCCTTTATTTGGGTCCACCAGCTCTGCACAGCCACACTCTGTTGAAATGCACAATCACACTCTGTTAAAATGCACAGCCACACTCTGTTGAATGCACAGCCACACTCTGTTGAAATGCACAACCACGCTCTGTTGAAATGCACAATCACGCTCTGCTGAAATGTATAATCACACTCTGTTGAAATGCACAATCACGCTCTGTTGAAATGCACAATCACGCTTTGTTGAAATGCACAGCCATACTCTGTTGAAATGCGCTATCACGCTCTGTTGAAATGCACAATCACGCTCTGTCGAAATGCACAGCCACACTCTGTTGAAATGCACAATCACGCTCTGTTGAAATGCGCAGCCACACTCTGTTGAAATGCACAATCACGCTCTGCTGAAATGCACAATTACACTCTGCTGAAATGCACATCCACCACTTCATTCTTACATTTGCTGAAGCGGCGCGACATAACAAACCTGACTTTTGACACACAGCTGTGGTGGTACAAGGTGATACAAGATAAGCCATCAGTCAAAACGTTCGACTGCTCCACGACATTCCATGCTCCACTAGCTCAAACTCTCCATATGCTCCACTAGCTCAAACTCTCCATATGCTCCACCAGCTCAAACTCACCATATGCTCCACCAGCTCAAACTCACCATACGCTCCACCAGCCCATTTCCTCCCTTCGCTTGCCTCCTTCCTTTAAAACCGTGTGCTTGTTGCTTTTGTTTTGATTCAGGTAACATGGCGTAACCAGGGTCACAGCTAGAATAACTCCATGCTCCACCAGCTCAAAACTCCCCCCTTGCTTCTCCGGCTCAATGCGCAGCTTGTTACACTGTAGGATTGAACATATCTCAAGTCAGTGTGCGTGGCTGGAAGTGTGTGCTTCTCATCACCTGCCCCACACTTACCATCAACGGCCCAATGATACACTCGTTGTTTCACCCTCAAATGCTTCACAAGCAAGTGACGACGTGGCTTGTGTTGTTTGCGTGCTGATAGTGGAATAAACAAGGCGCCCATAAAGACCTCCTTGTTTTGCGGCTCTCATGCAGGCATAACGAGCAGATAGTTATGACAGTGGCACTCAACTCCTGAATATCAGCAGGCACGCTTTCTTTCACCTGCCTCACAGATTTTGCGCTCATCAATGGCCAGGAAACCCGCTCCTTCATCGTGACCTGCAAGAAAGAGATTGTCCAATTGGTGGGGCACCCACAGCTTCTCGTGACCATAAAGTGCGTACGCTTATTTTCAACGAATGCTGAACATTGCAATTTGCAAGGGAACAAGGGGGCGTGCGACTTTGTCACTGTGACCAGTTTGGTAAGCATCATGGAAGGATCAATGTGTGTGACCAGTTTGGTAAGCATCATGGAAGGATCAATGTGTGTGACCAGTTTGGTAAGCATCATGGAAGGATCAATGAGTGTGACCAGTTTGGTAAGCATCATGGAAGGATCAATGGGTGTGACCAGTTCGGTAAGCATCACGGAAGGATCAATGGGTGTGACCAGTTTGGTTGGTTTCTTGATGGCACGGATGGGTGTGACCAGGTGGCCAGTTAGGTTAGTTTCTTGAAAGGACCGGTGGTCATGACCAGTTTGGGTATTATGACAGGTTGGTACGACGGATTGGTAAGACGGGTTGGTATTGTTACGACAGACTGTTACGACGGATTGGTACGACGGATTGGTATTGGTACGACGGATTGGTATGACGGATTGGTATGACGGATTGGTATTGGTACGACGGATTGATACGCAAATTGGTACGACGGATTGGTACGACAGATTGGTACGACGGATTGGTATGAGGGATTGGTACGATGGGTTAGTATTGGTACGACGGATTGGTACGACGGATTGGTATTGGTACGACGGATTGGTACGACGGATTGGTACGACGGATTGGTACGACGGATTGGTACGACGGATTGGTACGACGGATAGGTACGACGGACTGGTATCACAAAAGGACAAATGGGTGTGACCAGTTTGGTTGTGACTGGTGCGGTGCCTATCTACATTCAGTAAGCAACCCGGAGCTACCATGTCTTCATCACACTTTGGCATCATTATATTTCGGTCGCTAAAGTGAACATTGTTGCTCAGGCTGTGGAACCTTTCTACTGTGACCATTAAGTACGTACGATTCCTTTGTTGTGTGTGCTGAACGGTGCAGTGTGCAAATTTGCAATAGAGTGGGGAAGTGTGGCTGCACCGGACGCTGCTGGTGCTAAAGTTTGTGCATGCACTTGTAAACAAATGTGTGTGATGACTGTGTGTGTGTGTGTTGCGTGCACTTGTGAACAAATGTGTGTGATGACTGTGTGTGTGTTGCGTGCACTTGTAAACAAATGTGTGTGATGACTGTGTGTGTGTGTGTGTGTTGCGTGCACTTGTGAACAAATGTATGTGATGACTGTGTGTGTGTTGCGTGCACTGGTGAACACATTTGTGTGATGACTGTGTGTGTTGCACGTGTATTCAAATGTGTGTGAGGACTGTGTTTATGTGTGTTTGTGTATGTCAGGGGCACAGCTAAGTTTGGATGCAAAGCGTGAATGACCTCGTTGCTGCTGCTCCAAAGTGTGTATGGCAGGTTGCTACATAAGCAAACTTCAAGCTGCGGTTGCTGTTCGTTGTTCCAAAGCTCCACCTCTCTTCAAGCTGCGTTTGCTCTTTGTTGTTTCGAAACTCCACCTCTCTTCAAGCTGGGTTTGCTCTTCGTCTTACCAAAGCACCATCTCTCTCTTCGAAACTCCACTTCTCTTCAAGCTGCGTTTGCTCTTTGTTCTTCGTTGTTCCAAAGCTCCACCTCTCTTCAAGCTGCGTTTGCTCTTCGTTCTTTGTACCAAAGCTCCACCTCTCTTCAAGCTGCATTTGCTCTTCGTTGTTCCAAAGCTCCACCTCTCTTCAAGCTGCATTTGCTCTTCGTTGATCCAAAGCTCCACCTCTCTTCAAGCTGTGTTTGCTCTTCATTCTTTGTTGTACCAAAGCATCACCTCTCTTCAAGCTGCATTTGCTCTTCGTTGTTCCAAAGCTCCACCTCTCTTCAAGCTGCATTTGCTCTTCGTTGATCCAAAGCTCCACCTCTCTTCAAGCTGTGTTTGCTCTTCATTCTTTGTTGTACCAAAGCATCACCTCTCTTCAAGCTGCATTTTCTCTTCGTCTTACCAAAGCATCACCTCTCTTCAAGCTGCGTTTGCTCTTCGTTGTTCCAAAGTTCCACCTCTCTTCAAGCTGCATTTGCTCTTCGTTCTTTGTTGTACCAAAGCTCCACCTCTTTTTAAGCTGCGTTTGCTCTTCGTCCTACCAAATCACCACCTCTCTTCAAGCTGCATTTGCTCTTCGTTGATCTTGACCTCTCTTCAAGCTGCGTTTGCTCTTCGTTCTTTGTTGTACCAAAGCTCCACCTCTTTTTAAGCTGCGTTTGCTCTTCGTCTTACCAAAGCACCACCTCTCTTCAAGCTGCGTTTGCTCTTCGTTGTTAAAAAGCTACACCTCTATCTCTTTGTTTCATCTCTGTGAGGCCTCATCATTGCACTTGCACTTTTCGCTGCTGAGAATTGACGCATTGCTCATTCATCAGCAGCAGATTGCCGATGGACGATGGACATGGTCTTTGTGTCATCTCCATTGAGGCTTCATCATTGCACTTCCTCGCTGCTCAACCGTTATCGCATTGCTCATTCATCAGCAGCAGATCAACGATGGAATTTTGTGTCGCTCGTTGCTGTGTTCAACTTCCACCCCAATCACACCGCTTAATCTACATCATACAGTGCGCTGTACATTTCTGACCTACAAAGTTTCCGCCGTGTATGCGTGAAAGGCAATCCAGGGGTTCTCTCAGTGCTCTAGGCAGTGTCTATTGCCATAAAGTGTACACTCATACTTTGACTGTATGCTTTGTCTGTGGTTTACATCTTCATACATTCCATACTGCACACACAGAAACCAGGCTAGAAAGGGAAAGGTCATGAAGTCCCTTGGCATACATGCCATGCTTTTCATTGCAAGCATAGAACGCACAGCAAAAACGTGCACACACACACGCACACACGCACACACACACACTCACACACACACACACACACGCGCGCACACACACACACACACACATGCGCACAGACACACACACACACGCACACACACATACACATACAGGAACCTGGCTAAGAACGGAAAGGCCACAAGGTCCTCTAGCGGAAGGGCCTCAAGTGGGCGCACCTCTGCTTCTGGTAACGAGGATACGATTTCAGAAAGCGACGCTACATCAGTCAGCTCGTACGGCACAGAGGCGTCAGGTGCGCAAAATCAGAAGTGGCGAGTTGGCGTTGGTGATATTGTGTGTGTGTGTTTGTGTGTGTGTGTGCGCGCGTGTGCGTGTGTGTGTGCGTGTGAGTTGTGTGTGTGTGTGCGTGCGTGCATGTGAGTGCGTTTACACATTTGTGCGTGCTCGTATGCTCTTCTGGATCTGTCAATGTAATTTGCTTCCTCAGACTACTTGTTCAGCTCAATCGTGTGCAGCACAAAGGGCATCAGGGATGGTTGTTTTACAGGTGTTGCCTCTTTTGTGGCTGAGTGCCTAGCCCTTTTCTCTTGATTTTTTCCAACGCCTTTTTGGTTTGGTCACAAATTTTTTAAGTGGTCAACACGAAGAGCTGTCTGTATGGTCCATGTAGGCTTAGCACATTCTTCTGTTTCGTCGGTTTGTCGACACATGAACGTTGACACGTGAACATTGACACATGAACGTTGACACACGAACGAGTGCGTTGCTTACACATGCAGGGACTGGGAGTGCAGTCAATCCAAGCTCATTCCTGCGTTACAAGTACACTGGTCAGGTAATGACATGGCAGCAAATGTTGTGTATGTGCATTTTTTATTTCATACGAGCACGAGCACGAGCACAAGCACGACATACATATATAAATATATACAAGGTCGCACATGTACGCGCACACACACATGCATACTCACCAGTGTTGTGACTTTACGCCGTAATTGAGAATTTTGCACCGTATTACGGTACGGTGTACGCCGTACTACGGTCATACCGTAGAAATTACGGTAAAACCGGGATTACGGTCCAAACCGTCATGTACG
>Ga0307945_1001876_pt1:5000-16762 | contig 16762 bp, 17 predicted proteins | sample OrgLakmetagen228_FD_201818 | JGI IMG/M metagenome (GOLD analysis project Ga0307945, IMG submission 201818) | Saline water microbial communities from Organic Lake, Antarctica - #228 | ecosystem: Environmental > Aquatic > Non-marine Saline and Alkaline > Saline | place: Antarctica...
GCTTTTGGCTAATACCTCAAGCAACGAGATTAGGGTTTAGGGTTAGGGTTTAGCGACGGAAAACGGAAGCAGAGGCTGATATTGCTCCCCAAAGGCGTAAAGTCAACCGACGGCAGCCTTCAACCTGTGACGCGTAGTAGCTGACCTAACTCTAAGTTTTAGCGCGTCGTAGCTGACCTAATTCTAAACTTTGGCGCGTCGTAGCTGACCTATACCTGTGACGCGTAGTAGCTGACCTAACTCTTAGTTTAAGCACGTCGTAGCTGACCTTATTCTAAATTTTTACGCGTCGTAGCTGACCTATACCTGTGACGCGTAGCAGCTGACCTACCTCTAGGTTTTGAGCTACGTTAGTATAGACAGACTACAAATAAATGCAGCTATCCTGTGCTTTGTGCTGCAGCCTCTGCTCCTGTGACGTCAACTCATCTGTACTATTCTGGAACTTGTAGGCAGTTGTAGGCGAAAGGTTTATTGTGGCTGGAGATATGTTTGCACGCACATGTACGCATTTTTTATCGAGGGATGAGCCACAATGCAAACTTCCACTAAGAGTGGAGGGGCAGAAAATATGTGATGAACACTGTCATCAACACATTAAAGTGACTTTCAAATCCGCGCAGAGCTAGCAAAACAAGCGTACACAAAGATAACACATTAGGCATCACACTTCACGAACACATTAGGCAGCTCCACATATGCAATTGGACACACGCCCGCAATGCATATGCATCGCGCACACCTTTGATAGGCCTAATTTTTTATTCTGCACACAAGGAAATTTTACGAACGGTACGACATCTGTCCTGCAGCCACAGCCCAGTAAGATCTGACCTGATCCCACTCCCAGACACCCAAGTACCCACACACAGCCCCCCCCGTCCCCCCCCCCCCCACACACACACATGAATGAGCACACACACACACACACACACACACACATGTATATATAGATGAACATCGGACCTGAAGTTTTGCCAGCAGTGCAGCAGTGGCTGCGGTCTGCCCAGAGGAAGGGGGGGCGTCTCCACCTTCACCATCGCTCGAGTCTTCTCCATCTGCAGAAACGCGTTTGAGGGCGTTGTAATTAATAAACAAAAGTGCAGAGGCAGCTGCAGGCTGCCCTAAGGGAATGACAATTCAAATACACATCACATACATGCACACACAAGCACGTACACACACAACCACGGAGACACACACGCACACACACATACACACACGCACAACCTACACACACCACCACAAAAAACACATTTGCACAAACGCACAAACACACACACACACACACACATGGATACCACACCTTGCATCCCACAGGCTGCCCCCCTGTTGCTAGCAGCCAAGGCTGCTTGCAGTGCCACTGTGACTTCTGCCGCTGACAGGTCAGCCTCTGCTGCGTGTGTGTGGCGTGCACTAGCAGCGGAGACGGCCAATGCGGACTCCAGCACTTGCACACACCTGCAGGTGAAAAGGTGCACGATTGCCAGCAAAGCTGCTCTGTCTGTCTGTCTGTCTGTGTGTGTGTGTGTGTATGTGTGTGTGTATGTGTGTGTGTGTGCGTGTGTGTGCGCGTATGTGTGTGTATGTCTATGTGTGTATATCTCAGTGTGTGTGTGCGCCTTGCTTCTTAGTGCTGGAACCAGAACACTGCTCGGCCTGCGTGTGTAGCTTTGTTCTACCTGAGTGCTTGCCCTCATTACAAAACAAAGCCGTTACTGCTGCCCTTCCCCTGCCGCTCCCAGGAACAGATCACGACTGACCAAGCCGCATCAGACTGCCAAGAAACGGTGCGTGCATCTTACGAATTTCAAACCAAAGACACGTTCGCAATTGACAATTGTGCCTCCCTCCACCTATGCTACTGCTCCTTTAAAGGCTGTAATCAGCAACGACATTCAGTTGTCCATGCCAAAGGACAAAGGATGCTGTTTGTGTCAGACAAAAAGGCAACCATCATGTCTAGGTTTGGCCAGAGCCGTATACATACACCGAATATGACCGTGTATGTGGTGATTTCCCGGCCAAATATACCGTATATACACCATATATATATATAGGGTAAGGGTTTCAGGGTTAGGATTTAGACTTGAGCCCTAAAAAACCTAAACCCTATATATATATATATATATATATATATATTTCTGGCCAGCCCTAATCATGCCCCATCACAGCAATGTGCCACAGGAGCAGTGCACCTGTTCAGATCAGACACCAAAGTTGGGTCCAGAGCTGGCATGCCCGTCCGACTGTATCCCTCCCCCTCTCCGTCTCCTCCGTCCAGGGAGAAGTTGGAGTTCCACTCGCTGCGGCCCTTGGCCACAGTGCCTTCCTGCTCCACACATGACACCCTGCAAATTAATGTGTGTGTGTGTGAGTGTGTGACACCCTGCAGATTATGTGTGTGTGACACCCTGCAGATTATGAGTGTGTGACACCCTGCAGATTATGTGTGTGTTTTGTGTGTGTTTGGTATGTGTTCATGTGCGCGTGGGTGTGTGGGTGCGAGCCTTCAAGGGGATTTACAACGCACGGTCCATATTTTAAACGTACAGCGTGTGCATTGCACAGTGCACAGTGCATACAGTTGAACCATGCATACACACCACCCTGCAGTGTACAGTGCACAGAGCACAGATGACCTGCCTAACTATATCACCCTAGCAATCCCACCCCTAAAAAGTGTCTGCAACAAACAAATAGGGCTCCATGCCCATTTTTGATCTAGAGGTCTAGTCTACTCCTGTCAGTGTCCCTACTGCTGTTTGAACTAATCAGGTCAAGCGTGCGGTGCACACATCATTATCGTTCTTAAAGCTAAAAAACATGCGCCAAAGAATAACAAGCGTGGGCTGCTGACACTTGACAAAAGTTAACTTAAATTAAACATATACAGAATTATTAAAGGCCCTGTTGACAGGGAAACCACAAAACATAAAAATGTATGTTCATTGTACGTACTTACGACTCTGGCTAACATAAATCACGACTATGGATGGGTAAATAGGGTGTCTGACTTTGCCAGCGAGGCTCGGTGAGCCTCAACGAGGCTCGGCACTCGTTGGGGAGGCCCTAGCTGGAAATTACGATTAAAATATCACTTTCTCTATTCTGCAAAGATTGAGCCGGAAAATTTTTTTGTTGTTAGCTTATTTATATAAATTAATGTTACGTTGCAATCAGGCGGAAATTATGGGCGTGTGAGCCAGAAAAATCCGGTTATCGGTTACATCCCCCCTCCAAAAGTGTTGTCGGTAGCGGTTACACACCCCCTTTTCCTTTGTTATAATATAACAATAAATGTTTTTAACGAAGAGACTTGGTTAAAAATACGCGTGTCAACCAAAAAATCCAATTAACTAAAAATTCGGTTTACGAAAACTTTGGTTGCCCCTCCCCCCCCACACAGCTGCACACTGCCTATTACTGCCCCATTAACTACGCTACTGCTGCTGCTACTGCTACTGCTACTGCTACTGCTGCTGCCTATGCCTCTTCCTCTAGCAGGTTGAGGCACAAGTTCAAGTCCTCCCTTTCCTTGCCACTCTCCTTGCCATTGCTGTGCACATAGATGAGCTTCCTTGCGCGCTCTACTGCCATCTTGGAGCACATCTTGGTGTTCATTTGGCCCCAAGCTGAATAGTTGCGCTCGCAAGCACATGCAGTGGGGTGCATGCATAGCAGCTTGGCTGTGACGCGTGACAAGACTCGAAAGCCATGCTTGCTAGCCCAATAGCGCCAGAAGTTGACACGGTGATGGTTTGGGGGATGACAGTGCGCTCGCTGCTCTCTGACACTTTGCGCTGAGAGAGGTCGTGGACAAACTCCGCTACAGGAATGAGTCCATCGAAATCACACCCTCCCTTTACCCGCTGCAGTTACTGCTCTTCGAGTGTGTCTTGCAGGCATTGGAGGGGTTGGAGGGGTTGGAGGGGCTGAGGAATGTGTCGCAGCAATTGCACTGTGACTGGCAGATGACTTCAGAGTTCCCCTTCAAAGACACGAGCACCATGCGCACACACTGCCACCACCCGGTTTTACCCTTCTCTTTGCAGCCCTTGGCGTGCTGGAAGGCATCATCAGATGTTGGGGACTCTCCATTGTATGCCAACGAAGACAGCCCCTTCCTCATCCAAGTCCATACACTTCAAATCCTTTTCATGAGTCTCATATATTGTTGGCTTCATTGAAACTCATTTAAAATAGAGTTTATGGGAATTGGGGGGAGATGGGGCTGATTTCCAAAAAGTGGACACCCTCGCTGGCCGACGAGTGTCTTCCACACCGGGAAAGAGGCTCGTCGAGTGCGAGGCTCGGTGAGGTCATGACCCACTCTTAATCATGGCTAAAGCATGGTTTACATAATATCAGTACCTGAATTCTTGGGCGGTTTGAAACTGAGTTAGACTGACTCCCCACACGTGTGCATAGAAAACACAGCAATGAACTGGACAGCAAAGGGTGTGTTGTATAAGCAGTGCGTACTATTTGCTGTGTGACAAATATAAAGTTTTGCATGAATATGCAACATACACACAACACCTGCCAGTTCTGCCTCCAGCCAGTGACGACGATTCCAAGATGCTGTCATTTCCCATCCTGAACTCTGAATCCTTATGTGCTTATGTGCCCTGGTCCTTTGTATACATGCGTGGGTTTGGTGTTCTCACTGCCTGCGCCGATTCTTTTCAATATTATGTGCCTTTGCTTGGCAAAAAAGACGAGAGCTTCCTTAATGACATGAAGGCTTATTTTCCACTGCCAGCACGACCCTCTTCACTGCTTTCATGATCAAACCTAATGTTTACTCCTTCAAATCTACATCCTCGCCACACTCTTCATGAGCAGTTTTGCTAGCAGTCAATGATGAGGCAAGATATTATAGACAAGGCTAGAGCCATTCTTCCTAGACGACTCTGCTAGAACCGCAAGGAGAGAGCCTAGCAATCTTTCTTGATCCCAAGAGCCTCTGAATGCGATTTTTCCTTAACCACAATACAGCAAAAAAGGTAACAGCGAAACAATACAACAACTAGCACGGAGGTTGTGTGCTTATCAAGAAGCACTACTTTAGAGACAAAAACAACCTGGTGTGCAAAAGCACTAACCTTTCTCGCATTTCGCCCAGCTCCTTTTCCAGCTGCGCGCTCGAGGATTTTAAAGCCTCTAGCTCCATCTGCAGTGGTTCAGAGGCCATTATTGCAAGTTGAATAAAAAAGCTTCAGCGAGAGGTATGTCAGGTTGGCCAGGGCTGGTCAAATGCATGAAAAGCATGAGGTGGGGGAGGTGCGTTTCATGTGCATGTCGGATGAAGTTAGACACAGTGAACTGAGCCGTACACCACACTGTCAAAGTGCTCACTGCATCTTTCAAACTTTGTCTCACTACCAATCACGTCACCAAAACTTGTACCCATCCCACACCTGAGCTGAAGCCAGCAGCACCGAGTTCACCCCCTCGTCGCTCTCTCTGACACTCTCTGTGTCTTCCAGCATCGCCACCACCTCCGCGTCCACCTGTGCCTCTGTCATACCTGATCTAATGATGATCTGCAAGGTTTTGTTGGGTGGTAATGTGGTAATGCATGGTTCGGTCACGGCCAGTAAAAGTTTTTTTCCTATAATGATGAGGGGGAGGAGACTTGCAATGCTGCTCATGGTCTTGTATCTATAGAGCTTCATGGCAAAACCATGAAGACAGCAAAAATATGCTCCACGTGGAATGCTGAGGGTTTGTGCAGGACAAATTGTCCATTTCTCCTTAATACCTGTTTGGCTTGCCCCCACCACTTCCCTCCCCTCAAGCAGGTTAAGCATCCCTGCTCTTTTGCAATGTTCCGGTTTAAATGGCGCAGATACAGACATCTAGAGACCTCTACCTTTTTCAGAGCAAACAGTGTCTCAGCCATCTCCCGCTTTTCCCTGAGATGCGTCTTCACAATGGCCGCGGTGTCACCTTTATCATACCACCGAAGCTTACGGGCACTCTCCATGGGCAGCCTGCACACATGCACATGCAAGACAGCGTACATGCGTGTACACACACAAGTTGCGAACAGCATGCGTGCATATTTCAGCGAGCCCAGGGTATTAAAGTATACAGAGTAATCAACGACACGTACAACACGTGGTTTACACGTGCAGCGTGCCATTGCCAGGTTTGTGCGGGCATATGCGTATAGCATGCAGGACATCAATTTTCTCGAGAGATATTCTCTTGTTCATGCAATAATCAGTCATCTAGTGAGCACGCATGAACATACGTCATGCACAGTCAACGTTCGTCAGCACGCGCATTTCTCACACCAACAGGTACCTGAGATACTGTTTTTCTTGCGCTGCTGGGGCTTGCGGGGCTGGGGCTTGCGCACTGCCCTCCCAGTTTGACTTCGCTCTTTGTGCAGCAGCATCCAGCGTTCCCCACAAAAGCTTCAAGGAAACAGGCCCGGCCATTTATGGGTCACCCTCAATGGGCAAAAAATAGAGAAGCTTCCTCACAGGTCACTAGAAATCCTGAGTTTCAATAACATGAAGGTGACTGGGTCAATAACATGAAGGTGACTGGGTGACTGGCGGGTAACTACGTGGGGAAATGCATGTACTCAATTCAAATTGCCTGATAATTATAATTTTAGAAAAATATTGAACATAGAATAATCACAGCCAAAACTTCCACGTGATCACGGGCATGAGTGCAATTGCAGTAGACAGGTGGTCAAGAGCTTCCACATACACACACACACGCGCGCGCACACACACACACACACACACACACACACACACACACACACACACACACACACAACACACACACACACACACCAACACACACACACACGCACACACACGCGCGCGCACACACACACACACACACACACACACACACGCACGTACACACACACGTACACACACTCAGATACACACACACATACACACACACGCACAAACACAAGCTCACACACACGCACAAACACAAGCACACACACGCACAAACTCACGCACGCACACACACACACACACACACACACACACGCACACACACAAACACACACACACATAAATACACACACACTCACACATACACACACACACAAACACGCACGCACACACACACACACGCACACGCAGGTATTTTTGCATTTCTGCTAGGGGTTCTACCATTGTGACTGAGATCCGTGCAGGGGTTGCTACATTCCTCACAATGAGCGCGGTATGTGTCACACGCAATTCTCACAGTCTCTGAGTTTGGTCTCTTTTCAGCACTTGCAACATGCCATTAAAAACATTTGCCTTAATGCATTAAAAGAATGCAGCCAGGGAGGCATATTTCCTTGCTGGTTAGTTGTACCATTTAAAGGGACCTCCTTACAAACTTTTTGTCTGGACTACACCCGCACACTTGCGTCAGACCTATTTGGGACCTATTCACATGAGCCTTAGACAACTAGAATGGACGGCTGGGTTTATCACATTTGCATTTCCCCCATGTTGTAAAAACGAAGATTCAGGGAGAGATACAGTATTAGGATCTGCAACACCTGAAATTGGTGAACAAAAATAAATAAGATCAGCGACACAAATTACTAGGATCTGCAATACAATTTGTTAGGATCTGCAACAAAGTTTACAAGGATCTGCAACACACATTATTAGGGTCTGCAACACAAGTTATGATAATGCACCCTGAACAAGCTTTGCCTCGTTCCCTAATTCTAGAGCGATCTTTTGCTCATGCACTCCCCTAATTCGCAGATCCTGCTCACTAATCCCCAGATCCTTTCAAAAGCTGGTGCGCCAAAGGTTGCTGGCTACAGTGCTTGAGGATTTGCTGGCTACAGTGCTAGTGATTGATGATTAGGATTTGCTGGCTACAGTGCTAGTGATTGAGGATTAGGATTTGCTGGCTACAGTGCTAGTGATTGAGGATTAGGATTTGCTGGCTACAGTGCTAGTGATTGATGATAAGGATTTGCTGGCTACAGTGCTAGTGATTGATGATAAGGATTTGCTGGCTACAGTGCTAGTGATTGAGGATTATGATTTGCTGGTTACAGTGCTTGAGGATTGGTTAGGATACTTCAGGATGCTTGAGGGTGCTCTGGGATCGATTAGGGTGCTTGCGATTTCTTTAAATGCTCGGGATTGCTTTAAATGCTTGAGGATTGCTTTACGATGTTTGAGATTGAAATGGACACGTGCATTGGCAAATGAGCAAGTGTTGAAGCATTTAAAGTAATCTCAAGCACTCTGATCGATCCCAGAGCACCCTCAAGCACCCTCGAGCATCCTAATAAAGCAAGGGTTAAGATATAGAACGCAGGTTTATATAACACTGATAACTTGCATTTGATCTTCTGTGATAATATGTGTCGCAGGCTCCAACTAAGTGAGCATTTTAATGTATCTGTCACGTTGGTGTGAAGTATTGTGTTTTCTACATCTACAGTCACCAAAAATTGGGAAGGACATTGAAAGTCTCGGCAATAATTAAGGATGACTAATCATATCACGGAAAACATTGTGCTATTCTATGCACTTTGCCCGGAATGGCAAAGCTCTCGCTTCGTGGGCCCTGTGCAAAAATAATAGGGATAGTTGCTGTGTAAATGCAGTACAGTTATTGTTCCTCAATTGTTCTTCCATGATCTCGAAGTCACTGCACACCGTGCGGCAAAGCACAAGCCAAAGAAAATTAAAGTACAAAGAGAGCACTATGTCAAATGGCAAGGGTACACTCTGCATTGTGCAATGAGCTTGGCTTCTTCAAAAGTAAGGCTTGCACAAGAAACCGTCCCTGCTTGACCATCAGCACCTTACTTGTTCTTTGAAACTCACGCCTCTTCTTCTAAACTTATGAATCAATCCCAATGTCGTCTGTCACTCTCTATGTCAATATCTTGAACAACGATGCCTGCTTGTTTAATATTTTTAAAAGGTGTACAAGGCATAGTTTGCAAACGCTGTGGTGATGGGCTGACTTGAGAAAAAAGAAGAAAAGATAAGACTACGCAGTCAGTTAAACCACTCCACCCTCTGATTAAGGGCCGAGTCGAAATGTAAGTTGATTCTGTCTCATCAATCAATTTCAGGGCTACCTACTGCGGCCGTGACTTCTTCAACCGCCTTAACTTCAGGTGAGTATCTTTTCATTTTTCGACCCTCTTTTTTCTAACAGGTTGCGCAATCAGCTCTGCGATCTGCTCCTGAAAGATCACAGCATACCACGGAGTTATGATTATTTCCATCAAAAAGTTGTTTAAGCCACATGGTTGACTTTTTGCAAACCGAATTCCGCTTTGCCGTCAGGCTGTTTAAAGTTCTTGTACAGAAGCAAACTATTCTATTCCATCTGAAGATCAACAACACATTCCAAGGAGTTGCAAGTAATGTGTGTCTGTCTTTCTCTTTGGGAGCTCAAATGTTTCCACCCCCATTTCTTGGCACCTGCAAATGATGTGCACGCAACATTGTTTTGAATTCTCCATCTGTATTCTCATTTGGGTAGCTCAATTATCTGCAACCCCCTTTTCTTGGTACCTGAAAATCACGTGCACGGAATTTGATTTCCCATCTGTACATGTTCTCTTGCAGCGGGAGCCTCTTTGGCTGTCGGCTTGGTGTCCAACCTCCCTTTTGGCATGGCTCCAGGAATGGGATTAAATGCATACATGGCTTACAACCAGGTCAGTGTAATTACAGTTCTTTGAGTGCCGTTGTAAACAATAGCGCCTGTGCAGACACCCCGCCCCCCCTAGCAATTGGTCAGATAGACAGCTGCATTAAGACACTTGATGGTGTATTGCCTGCTGGTTTGCATCAGTGATGGACTTATTGAGAGCAAGGCAATGAGAGAGGCATCAGCCAGGCTCACCTGCATGGTCGCGTATGAGCACAAGCAGTAGAGCTATAGTACACGCTAGTAATAGGGCTAGTACACCCTAGTTACAGGGCTAGTACACGCTAGTAACAGGGCTAGTGTGTGCTAGTAATAGGGCTATAGTACATGCTAAGAATAGGGCTGGAACACGCTAGTTCTAGGGCAAGAGATAGAGCGAGTAGTAGGGTTAGGACTAGTGCAAGTAGCAGGGATGACAGCTGCATGCCACAATTTTGGCAATCCTTGTATTTAATACCAATCGTTCTGACTTTCATGTCCAACTTGGGGAGCGTGGCTGTGCACCTTGACTGCAAGCAAAGCTATACACACTTGATTTTTCATTACGCAAAGACTGCACTAACTAGTTCACATTACAAAGTACACACAAGCATTGGAGCTTCAGGCACGTGTTTCTCTGTAACACTAATTAGCATTGAGCTGCACTTAAGGCACTAGCACACACTACTTCGGCCCTCTTTGAGCCTTGCTTTCTTCTTCAATTTTACCTTAATAGTTACTTACCTAGACATGCTTACGCGGCCAGGATTGTGCTCTTCTCTCAAACCTTGTCCGCGCAGATACTGGGCCTGGGCGTTCCAGTAGGCTGTGCCTTTGCGGGGTGCATGGCCGCGTCAGCCGCTGTTGCGGTCAGTTGTGTTATCTTCTTCCTCTTGCCTCACACGTATTCTCATTAACTAACTTTAGTAAATGGTACAGCTTATGTTCTTTTCTTTTAGATTTTGGGCTTGATCTAGCACAGACTTTGCCAAATCACATTGCCCGCGTGTTCTTTTTGGTACGCACAGCCACAATGACTGTTTGCTTTCTTGCTTGGCAAAATCATATCTCCTGTATTTTCTTTGCGGTGTGCACGGCCACAGTGACTGTTCGCTTTCTTGCTTGGCAAATGTGACCACTTGTTTAAGGCAATCATTGCAGTTAAGGCTTACCCTTAATCGGCTGGTCGATTGGGAAGTGGCTCATGACAAGGGTGCATGCACTCACACAAGCACTTTCCTATCTTTAGGCTTTAGGTATCTTAACAGGCTTGCCTTGCAGTGACCCAGCAAGTCCCTGATGCTCGAGTTTAATGGTTATCTGAGCTGGCTACTTTTTCCTTTCCTCTACAATAGGAACAGTCTGGTATATTTTATTATTTATTATTATTCTAGATATGTTTCGTTGTTGTTTCTTTTCAATTGCTGGTGCACCCTTGCCATTCTAGTCGTATTGATGCAAAACAGTGCATGCGTATGTACACAAATGCTTTCCAGCACGCATGCAAATCTGTGCTTGTATACATCAGCCGTGTATTGTCAGTACAAATATGAATATCTATTTGATGATGTTGCTGCACTTGTATGCATCAGCCGTGTATTGTCAGTACAATAATAAATACCAACTTGATGATGTTGCTGTACTTGTATGCATCAGCCGTGTAATGTGAGTACAATACTGAAAAATTCATGATGTTGCTGTACTTGTATGCATCAGCCCTGTAATGTCAGTACAATAATGAATACCATGGTATATCATGATGTTGCTGTGACAAGAAGCAATGCAGGTGCTTAGAGAAGTTGTTGCAATTTCCTCGAACCTGTTTTCCCTTTTTATTGTGCAAACCTAATGAGTTGTTTGCCATTCTCTTGCATCGAGTTTACAGGACACTCAAGCAAACAAATAAGTTAATACGAACACATGTGTGGCACACATCATAAATCTCTCTCCTGATGCTATTAATTCACGTCTTATTTGCTGCTCAGCAAACATAAACGAAACCTCCCAGTCTATGATTTGTCTACACCCTTTGTTATGGCACACTTAAATCCTGGTTTTATTGGATCCTTCAGGAGGCTGTTTTTTTATTTTTGGGGGGTGGACCCCCC
>Ga0307945_1001878_pt1 | contig 16760 bp, 18 predicted proteins | sample OrgLakmetagen228_FD_201818 | JGI IMG/M metagenome (GOLD analysis project Ga0307945, IMG submission 201818) | Saline water microbial communities from Organic Lake, Antarctica - #228 | ecosystem: Environmental > Aquatic > Non-marine Saline and Alkaline > Saline | place: Antarctica: Organic Lake...
CTCTCTCTCTCTCTCTCTCTCTCTCTCTCTCTCTCTCTCTCTCTCTCTCTGTGTCTTTTCAAAAATTTCCCACTTTCGCTTATCAAGCCTCAAAGCTCAAAGAAATCGTGAAGACAACTTATTTACACATTTGCATGCAACTCAGGCCATGATCGAGGGCCGCTTTGACCCTGCAGAGTGCCCTGCCCAGCTGTATGGCGACCAGCCGTGGGACAAGGTGTGAAATGTGTGTGTGAGCAAATTAAACAGTGCGTTCAGAGCCTTGATGGGCTCAGCGGTTGGGTGAGGTGCAGGCTGGTTTGGGTGGGTGAGGTGCAGGCTGGGCTTGTGTACACCAACGTTTAGTAGCAGTGGACAAGGCGTGCAGTCTCTACTATGGTGGTGCTTGATGCTTTGGGATCAACTGGATAAAACAGAGGTGCCTGCCATAAGGTAAGGTTACATCACTACATATGCCTCAAAGGGCATCTCAGCGGAAGTTTGGAAAAAGCCTGGAACTACACCTGGCTAAACAAAAGAACAGAAGCTAGAGGAAACATGAAACAGATGTATGTAGAAGAGAATGGTGTATAGAGAAAGAGAACATTAGTTTGAAGAAGCGCGCCTGCCATAAGATCACCAAGTGAGATCCACCAGTTTGAGGTGCTTGTGTTCCAGCATAACTCATTTTATAGATTGTCTTTCTTGTTGCAAAGAATGCCTCTCCTTGTTCCTGCAGACACATCAGTACATGAAAAATTTATTATAGCTGAAGCTTTCACTTAAGTTTGCGTAGTCCCTTCTTTGTGCGGCGTTGCATGATATTTATAAGCACCGTACCACGCACGTGCACAAGTATATACAGCACACGTCATGATCCATAATTCATTATTCGTAAACATGCAGGTCATTGGGGACTGCTTGACCCTGCACAAAATTGCGCAATCCTTGCGAGCAGCGCGCCACGCCTCTGGGGCAGTGCGCTTAGACAACGTGCGCATGGCCTTTGGTTTAGACAAAGACGGCAACCCAGTCTCGTGTGGGCAGTACCTACAGCAGGTGCGTTTGCTTGTGTGTACGTGCGCATTGGTCAGTGGCTGTCTGGTGTGTGGATGTGGACCTGCATGTAATCAGGTGAGTCGCCACCACAGAACAGGCTTGGTGCTAGATTTTCAAATGAGTGACCTTTGCCTTCAACTTTTGTCTTATACCTTTCATTGGCTGTGTCTGAATGCTTCCCTTGTTGCTAGACTTCTTTGAAGGGACTAGAGGCATGCAACGTGTTGTGGCTTAGACGTGGACGACCGACTGACTGTCTGTTAGCAAAAGTCAATCCTCTGAGTGTCGGTGTTGATACTAGGCTAGGCACGTCTGCGCCGTTTGTTGAAGGAGGTCACCCCGGCTTTTCTGCTCTACTAAAAAATCAAGCTGCCATGAGAAAGACACTTGTGAATGATCTAAACAACCATGGAATCGGCCAACGTCCCCTCAAATCGTCAGACAAACCGTGCGGAAATGCGTCACAAGATGCTAGCATTTTATTCACATTGAATTGCCTCTGCATCTGTGTCTCAACATGCTAGCCTTTCTACTCCTTAGACCACCCCTCAGGTGGTCTAACGCGTCACAGGATGCTAGTACCTCTCCCAATCATTGGATCTCCTCCACAACTGTGCCATTCCAGTTGCTAGCTTGCCTATTGGTCTTCAGCCCACCCCATGCAATGCAACACAGGGTGCCAGCATCCCATTCAAATTTTAAATGGCCTCTGCAATTGTGTTTCACGTGCATTCCCTCTCATCCGTAGATCACCCCTATGTACACAATGCATCGCAGGATGCTAACAAACTAGTGGAGGAGTTCATGTTGCTCACGAACATCACAGTGGCAAAAATCATTTCCTCTGTGCTCCCTGATCGAGCCCTTCTGAGGTAAGTGGATAGCCTAAAATATTTTGAGGTGGCTATACAGTAGTGAGTAGAGGCAGAGTTACCGAGCCTTTTGACGTGCAATAATTTGCATCATACAAGCAAGTGCACGCACAAGCATGCACATGTACACACTAAACATGCACGCGCACAAACACACACACCTACGCAATCGCATACACAAAGGCAAACACACAAACACACGTGTACACCGCTAATAGTACACCTCTAAAACTGTGCCCCCAGGAACCACGTGCCCCCTCAGAAGCGTAAGATGAAGGAACTGCTTGCTGTGTGTCAGGCTCATGGTATTCCAATGGATGATTCTAGCTCCGGGGCTCTGCAACGCTCCCTCAATTTGCTGCGCGAGGTGTGTGTGTGTTTCGGTGTGTGCAAGGTACCCAACATGAGTGTTTGTATGACATGAGTGTTTGTATGAGTAATTGTGCACAGCTACAACAACTTGAAAGAAGGGTGTGCGCTTTGCTTGAACCGTACAATCTGGAACAAAGGAAGTGCTCCTGTGCAAGCAGACCAGCCAGCCCTCTTCTGTAGATCGCGTTATGACACAGCCAACTCGCTTGCGTCCCTCTTTTACTTGCGTTGCACTGTGCTGGAACTGTAGACAATTTGTCACCCACCCGTGTCCACGAATGTGTTTGCAGACCTGCCCCGACCCTGGGACGGTCGCTGCCGTTACCATGATGGTCACCCGCCCTATGCAGCTGGCCACATACTTTTGCACAGGCACCAACAGTGACCCTGAAATCTGGAGGTGCGTGGGTCGAGTGGGACTGTAGTACCAGGGCACACACCTCCAAACACACACCGAATCTCTGAGCTCACACCATCGGGGCTTGGCTAGGTTTTGAATGCGAGTCAGCTTCTTACAGCATGCTTTCACTTGTGTCGGCTATTCTTGGCATTCTTATTATTCAACTGATAGGTGGAGGTGCGGCTTACGAATAACAGAGAGCTCTCTCTTTGTCAAGGTTTTCGTGGCAACCTTGGTGTGTCTTGTTCGGTAGCAAGTCCTCTGCTCGTAAGCGTGAAACATGAGCACCAAAAAGGCTTGCCTGGAAGCATGCAGGCACTAGACTAAATTGTTGCTTGTCTTGTTCTCTTATGAAATCAGGGACAACCATTACAGTCGAAACCTGGACCCTGGCTTGTATTCTTGACAAACTCTTGCAGGCGCTCTCACTTTCCAATTGAATCCTTGACATACTCATGCAGGCGCTCTCACTTTCCAATTGTATCTTGACATACTCTTGCAGGCATTATGCGTTGGCTCTGGCAGAGTACACACACTTCACGTCACCAATCAGGAGGTGAGCTCAACCTCTGCATCATCCTTTCAATATGGGTCTGTGCTTGTATTCACTGCAAACACAGTCTGTTCATGGCAGCTATTGTAGTAGCACGCGTCAGCCTTTGTCACACTTGTGTGCGTACTCTAAACTGCCCACTTGTCCTTTGAGTGATAACAACACGTACGAAGGTGACTCTGTGTTACAGGCCTCGCTGCCTTTTCCTAAAAGGAGTCATCTTGTCTTAATTTACTCGTGTTTTTGCATGGCTGGCATGGCAGCAGCCATGTTTATCCCATCGGTCAATTGAAAGCTGTGCTCTTCCTGTGCGTGACTCCCCCTGTTCTTGTGGGAACAAGCACCAACATCACCACCAATAGTGTCTTCTGCTTGTTCATGCTTATGTACGTGTCTCAATGTACGATCCCCCTATGTATGGCCAGGTACCCTGATCTAGTTGTCCACCGCCTGCTGTCAGCAGCCTTAGAAGTGCAACAGAAGCAGCAGCAGCTCAAACAGCATGCCCCGGACCCAGCTACCATCGCTGAGCAGCACCAGCTCTTTGACACGGAGCGAACGGCATCGGTGGCAGAGCACTGCAACGACAAGCGCCTGGTTGCTCGTAATGCGCAGGTGGTGTATGATGTTGATCGTGCGTATGTGTGTGCATTGTGTGTATACGTGTGTGTGCGTATATGTGTGCATGCGTATATGTGTGCGTGCATGCTTGCGCGCTTTGATACATGTTTGTGCGTGCACGGTTTGTATGCACCATATCGATTGGTGGGTTACCTCTGCGCTTGACGCAGACAGGTATGTGGGCTCTGTGCACCTTTTTCCTGTATATCAAAGGTGCAGACACGCATTCTTTTGTGCAATCTGTGGCCTGGTTTCTGAATGTGTTTCCCCACGTCGCTCATGACCCATATCTTACATTACACACGCACACATACACACACGTACGCACACATGCACACACTACAGGATGCCTCCCTAAAAATGTACCTGTGCTGCTTGCTGCGGAAAGCCCCTGTCGTCACTGAGGCCATTGTGACCGGGGTGAATGGCAACAGATGGATTAGCGTGTACCTTACCGGCTATGGTATCAGCTCCGAGTAAGAGAGAGTGTGTGTGTGTGTCGACACATACTGGGTCGCCCTTGTTGTGTGCGTGGGTGGGTGTAATTGCACATGTGTAATGTGTGCACACATGTTCCAGCTTCAGACCTATCAGGTGCAACACGCCCCTCCCTCGTTCTGCAGTACAATCTGGGCATAAGTCGCACAGCTGATGAATAGTCGCTGTGTACACTGTGGTAATGATCAGCGTGCAGCAAGGAACAACTCCTAATGAATGCTCACACTGCCCCACGTTGCCCCACCAAAGTTCAAAGGAGTATGTCACAGGTTAAGCTGATGCGCGTTCTCCGCTGTTTCGTCACTTTTAAAAGGGCAGTAGCCTTCACATTGTCTGCTGCACAGACAATGGGCATTGATGTAACAATGTCAACCCCAGTTGCAGCTGCTGCATTGTATCTAGACCATCAATTGCAGCTGAACTGTGCTGATGACATCATTTTTGTGATGTCTGTTTGTATGCTGCATGTACGCAGTAGACCAAAGAGTGCAGTTGAACTATGTCAGTGACGCCCTTTTCTTGTTTGTTTTTGCGTGCAGTGTGGTTGTGGCATACCTTGGAGTACAGCTAGACGCCCAGTGGAACGACAAAAGCCATACGCTGACCCTGCAGCTCCAAAACAATGGCAGCAGCAAGAACGGCGGCGGTGGCAGTGGCAGCGACAACAATGGCAACAGCAACGGCAACAGTAGGCGAAAGGGCTTTGGTAATGGCCCCAGCAAGGGGAAGCAAGAGAGGGGAGGACAAGTGGAGTACGGCTCCTGGCTAGCTGGCCTGCCTTCCCTGAGTAACCCCTTGGGTCTCAGGCCTGTGACGCTGCCATTGGCGGTGAGTGGGTCGTGGCATGGAGCACTGTTTGGTGTCCTGTGGGCATGCTTTGCTTCGACTGAGCCACACCTTTCTTAAGGTTTACTCCTGTATCGCTGTCGTTGCCAGCGAGTAAGGCAGCGCATGCACTTTTGCTACAAGGACGCATCCGGGATTTTGCACCAGGGAGACGGGTATATGTGTAGTGACTCGCAGTTTTGGATACTGTCCATGGGTCTAGTGTTGAACAACATGATGCTGCAATATCACCAAAATTTGAGTTGAGAGCAGCAGGGGAAGGAAGAGCGTTTGGTGCTCAGGACAATAGCTTGGTTGGAGGAATGCAGCAAGTGTAATGTAGGTGTTGAGGGTGAATGAGTCACTCGCAAACGGTAAGATGGCCCACATCAAAAAGACGTGCATAGGAATAGATGCATAGGAGCAAAACACAAATAAGGAAGATTGTTGCAGGGTAGCTTTTGTCACACTGACATTCTTATTTTTGAGGTTCATGGAACTTGCCTGCACCCATGTTGTTGTAGCTGATCTGGAATAGCTGATGATGCACGTATCGAGCAGTTTTGATGAACTTTGTGTCCGTCCATCTAGCTGCCATCTACAAGTCACAGCACTCCTGGACCCCACTCGCTGGCTGAGGATCTGACTTAAGGTGCAATCAGGACAGCTTAATAGGTGTTTGCTCGACCTTGTTGTCCCTTACGCCAATACCATTCATAGATTTGCCATATAACGATACACGCTACCGCTGTTCATCACAGGTGAACCATTACCCTTCCTAAAACAGTATCATTCATAACTTGCCACAAATCAACACACTGGGCCGCTGTTCATCTCAGGTGAAGATGTTTGACCACCTTCCTGTCATTGCCACTTCTTCCTTGAAGCTTGGAACTATCAGCCAAGTCGAGTGCAGGCTCCTGCTCCATCCTGACCAGGTTGGTGTGACAATGATTGCCAAGATATGACCACATGTGAACGTGATCACGCCCAGACACACGGGTGTGCTTGCTTGACATCATCTTGGGTGTGAGTGGCGTCATGTACTCAATAATTTCGGGTGGATTAGGCAAGTCGTTTTCTCATTTACTCATCTATCGCCTCCCGTCTGGCCTTTGCGTTGCCGTTTATTTTGCAAGCACCAAGCTGTGCTGCCTTTTGTACTAACATGGGGTTGCTCTAAACCCATCCTTTGTGTGCGTCCACCCCCGCAGCTGCTTGAGGGTGAGGCTTATCACCGTAATCAGGCTCTGCTCCTGCGCCGTCTTTCTCCCCCTGACGTTGCATTGGTATAGTCCGTATACTATTTAGCCCGTATACCGTATAGTTACACCTCCTCCATTTTCGTGTCAAATGCCTTACCCCCTTTGCGTGTGCCCTTCTTTCTCCCGCAGGTTCCTAGCGCAGCTGCTTTACAAAAAGCTCCTCCCCCTGCAGAGGTCCAGCCATTTGTTCCCCCCTTTTCCCAGGAGGCCACCCCGGCCTCCGCTGCGGCTGTTGCTGCTAACGCTGCCGCCGGTAGTGCAGCAGGTGCGCAGAATCTTGGGTCTGCCAGAAAATGCTTTATAACCTAGGTGTACTTAACTGGTTAACCTTCAGCTTGAAACTCCAAACTGGTTCTTACCAGCCTGAGCCTAAGCAAAGTACGCCCAGTGCTGTTTCAGCCTGCCATTCTTGGACTGAGACCAGAGACTGCAAGCACAGCCTGTGTGAGTAGCACCTTCCGTAGAGTCGCTTCTAATACTGCTCAGACCCTGCACCACTTCTTCGCACACTTTCAGTGCCTCCAGCCGCAGCTGCATCTGTGGAAGCTGCTGAGCACGGGTTTTGCATCCCATATGCTGAGATGTTAAATGACTAAATATGGGTAAACTTTGTTGGTAGCAATAAGAAAGGCCAGCCCTTGTGACTAGCAGCTAGGCTGTGTCTTTGATTAGAGCTGGGGCTTTGTGTAGGATACAATGTTTGTACAATTATTTCTCTGAATATCATGAAAAATCAGGTTCTTGCTACCAAAATGAAGGCTTGAGCGTTTTTTGGTCGGCAGATTTATAAAAAAGAGAGCAATTATTGCTCCTCTTGTGCTTGAAGGCGATATGTAAGCTCCTTGTTATTTTGCGTGTACCCATTTCATAAGGAGTAAGCGCGCAAAATTTCAGTATCAGTAAAGGATTCCAGAGCTTTTTCTGCAAAGCTTACGGGGCAGTTTTGATTTTACCTGCCTGTTTCTCGTCGTGACTGTGATAGTGAGTCACCCCAATTGTTGGCAGCAACGAATCATGTGACAAGCAGTTAGTTGATTGATGGTTAAAAGATTCTGTATGTCTTGTTCAATAAGCTGGATGTGCCAGTCTTATTGATAACCTTTATCTTCTGGATTTGATAGTTTTGGTAATCAATTGACAACATGTGAGCATTCTAAGAGGTACCATTAGAGGGGATCCTCAAGAAACCCTGTACCGTGTAAGGTCTCTGATTTTGTTTGTTCGCTAGTTATATTAAATTGTACCACGATGAGCACGCGGTCCCAGCTCTGAGAAGGAACAGCGGTGTGCTAATCAAAGATGTGAGTAGCACAGGCAGAGGGTAAAGCCATCAGTCAAAATGTGCGACTGCTAGGCTGCGAATGTATAACGTGTAAAAACTGTGACTGTTGTTGTTGCGCTAGCACCAGGCTTGTAGCACCTGCAAAAAAATTTTGGATAGGGAAAGGAGGCACAACGCTGTTTATGATATTGCAGCACTGAATAAAACCAGTAAAACAATCAAGCAGTTGCCAGGACCAGCCAATTAGTATTGCCAGGACTAGCCAATCAGAGATAGACATTTGCCAGGACCAGCCAATCAAGCAGTTGCCAAGGATCAGATTAGCAGAGATAGACACACGCAAATATGAGCAGTGAGCGCACAGGTGTGGATATGTGGATATACACAACTCAAAGAAGCATTAGGACTATAAGGATGCAAATAAAGAGCTCACTACTATGCTGGATGTTTTTTTATCTTAAGCGTTACCTGGTCCGAAGGCCCCCAATACACTAGTTGTGCTGAGCCCTATGCTTTGCAGTGACGGTGACGGTGATTTGATCTGACGTGACATAAGCGACCATATTCCATGCCAGGAGACCTGTGCTGATTGTTTTGCTTCGTCTGAATAATATAAGGGATGACTTCTGTAACCGACACTAACGAGAGCCAGCCAGCGACGGACCGGAGCGAGCACAAAGCACAAGGAGAAAGGAGAGTGTAAAGCACCTCACTCTGCCGCGGTCTTCCATTATCTCTGCTGGCCAAGTGGTATATCCTCCCCCTTAGCTTGCACAGCAATATAGGCAGCGCTTGAGTTGAACATGACAAAAGAAAAGATAAGTTTTCCAAAAAGGATCACTGGGGCACGCGCCTTGGTAAAAAAACACGAAGCCTTTCAATTCAATCTATATTCACACACTGTGGGTTCTTTGCATTAAGTTGCCATGGTATGATAGGTAAATACGAAATTCGTATAGAGTGAGATAGCGTGCATTAAGGGAAAGCTTCCAACCAAAGCTTTAAGCCTGTTTTACAACTGACATAGAACCATGCACTATATGTTCCTCAATGCACTATCTGTTCCATACATTTTGGTTGCTGCGTCCTCCTTAGAAACCAAATCTGTTTTCTCGTACGCACAAAACAAAACACCTGTGGGTACATGAAACCAGACCCCTCACGTTCGTGCTTTGCACTTGTGTAAACACACACATAGCATATGTTATCCTCTCCGCTTTTTTACTGAACAACACCGCCACAAATTCCATCATGCCGGCTGGCACTATCATCGACGGATCCCAGGTCCACGCGAGTGACGCATGGTGAAGACTGCTGCTACCACCACCGCTGCAAGCAGCCCGACACCTGCCGCAGCAGCCATATATTTAACGTGGCCTTTGGGCATCCAGCTGGGCCTTTCTTCGCCTTCCAACGCTTCGTGCCTGCGTTGGTCCAGCAAATCAAGTCAGTATAAAATAGATGTCGTGCCACTCATGATCAGCGGATCACAAGCCTGAAGTAAGGCGGGATCTGTGCTGTTCATAATTGACGTGAAGGGTGTCCAATGCCTCCGTGAATGATCAAGGCGCACTGTGACTGCATAAGTATTAAGTATGTTCTGTAGCTTGATGAAACGATGTAATGATGAATTGATGAAAGAAAGAGTTACATAGGCATTGGAAACCACTCCCCACATTAATGCTCAACCTGAATATAGAACAAGAAAAGCTGCCACGCAATTATTGGTTTCAAGACAGATTACAGTGAAATAAACCCCAAAGATTACACCTTCAACCGTTTGGGCGATCACCGACAAGACCTAAGACACCAACAAAGACCTAAACTACAGAGCATGGCACGATACGCACCTGTTGTGTATGGAGTTGAGAGGGACGAGTAAGTCTTGGCTGTTCTCTGTCAGGGGCTTTACAATGTATGTAACTAAGTAATCCTGCAACTTCTGCTCGCCGTCTTTGACCACCACCTTAGACCCTGCGACATACAGAGAGGATTCTTGCGTAAAGCTGACCACTACAAGGTGTTGCTCATTTGCTTTTTGTTGTTTGAATGACGAGTGTCCACCAACACACAAGTCAGATTTCCTTTTATTCCTGACTTTTGTCACAACTATGTATGGATTTGTGTGTGTATGTGTGTTGTGTTGTGTGTGTATGTGTGTGTATGTGTGTATGTGTGTTGTGAGTACATGTATGCACGTATGCACATTGTATGTGTATGTTTTTTACGCAAAAAAAGGATATCTGGTAAAAATATAGCACCAAACAGAAAAAGAGGGTGTGCACGACCACCTGGCTGACATCATAATATGAGGTCAGTACACACTACATGTGACATGCACCTTACACCCAGAGTAGAACAAAAGTTATGGCAGAAGTTGCAGGTTCAACCTTTGGAGGAACAAATACATACCGGTACACGCAAAACATACACACACACATGCACGCGCGCACAAACACACACACGCACACACACGTACACACGCACAAACAAACACACGCATACGCACAAACACACGCACAAAAACACACAAACATGCACACCCGCACCCCCCACACCCACAGTCTTGCATCTTTAAAGCGGCACTGTCCGGGTTCACGTAGTTTTCTAGCTGGAGCCCTAGGGTCTGAATGTTGCTCTGGTTCTGGTCCTCTGAGGCGTGCACGAACAGCCTGCAAGCAGGAAATGTTTCTATTATAAGAAGAAGTGAGCAGCCATGGCAAGGACACAAGGCACGCACATGTCTGCATAAGAATAGGTTATATCCATAGATAATGTGACACAATGTCGCACGGAGCTGATTACACAATTAGTGTGTAAACCAAGGAGGCGCAGCCACCACGATTGCCCAGTTTGAGGACCCTGTGCAATAGAAATGCAGACAGTACACAGTGCAAACTTCACAAGAAAGGCCCAGGCTTGTCGAGATACGCCGTGCTTCAGCTTTCTCGACCGTAATTACGGTACCGTACCGTAATACGCCGTACAATACGGTGCAAGTACGGTCTGTTTGAAAAGACGGTGTCCGACCGTACAGTACAGTGCTACCTTACTTGTACGGTCTGACCGTAATTTGGCCGTTTGGCTCCAATTTTGGCCCGAAACACTCATGTCTTTTGCAACCATTATTATGGATAAAAGCACATATTAATAGCCAGGAATCAAGTACTGCGTCCGACTTTTGAGTTTCCATGCAAGCCACTGCTGGGCCCTTCCCCCGAGCTGATGCAGCCCCAACCCAGCCTCAGGGTCGTTCAGGGAAGCATTGTGTGGCGTCAGCACATAAGAGGAGCGTGCTGGAGGTGGAAGTGGGAGGTGTTTGGGGCAGAGAGGCCTTTCTGAGGCCATTTTTGCACTGGCAGTGCCAGCATGGCACCGTACCGTACACCGTACCGTATTTTACCGTAATTACGGTAAAGTACGGTGTGACAATTACGGTAGTACGCCATAACTTAACAAGTACGGTGCGTACCGTACAGACCGTAATCGTACCGTACCGTACAACTCGACAAGCCTGGAAAGGCCGCTGTTCACACAAAGAAGCGACATGCACTGCGATACTGTTACTGCACCTGAATGACTATGGCCTTGCCCTACCTGCCCGTTTTTTCTTGCAAGGCCACCACCAGCTTAAAGTTGTGGCACTTGCCCTCCATTGAGTACGAAAAGTTCCATTCGTTACGCCCAGCACTCTGCGAACATCATAAGTGAGCGCGTCATTTAGAAATGATACTCAGAAAAAAATAGATGACGGCCAAGTTAAACATGGTAGGATCTAATCGCTCGAAAACCCATGAATCGTCACGGAATAGGGGTCAGAAAAAAGAGAGCCGTTGCATTTCAGCCTGCCTAAACAGCATTCGCTAAATCTTGGAGCATTGAAGAAGGGGCTCACGCACAAACGTCTGACTGCAAACATTAAAAGGAGATTTACGGCACCTTGCACCAATGTGGCTCCTTTTCCTTATACACGTGGGAGTGTTTATTAATGCTGCACAGTTTCTCTTTTTGTCTTATTCCCTTTCTTTCCTCATTTTGCACTATGATGATCCTCTGGTGCAAGCTCCTGTCCTACCGCCAAGCTTCCATACGCACTTAACAACCGCAAAACCTCCTGTACACACAGATGAACCACATTATCTGTGGCAAGTTGCACTGAAGTTCCGTGTCAATCTGTAGGTCAGACGAGGAAAGAGACCACCCTTGCTTCCTTAGCCTTCTGTGCAAAGCTGCTCATCAGCCACAGGCACGGCTCTAGGCCAGGACGTTAGCAACAACACACACAGGTGCCACCATAGAAATATACAGACAGCACCAGGGATCAAGGTAGCATCAGGCTCTATGCTCATGGAGGTCCGGCAAAGCGTACCTGCCAATCCAGGGGCGGCCTGTAAGCGACCAAGAAGAAGGGGGAGATTTTGAGGGTGTCATAAAGAATAGTATCATATTGGGGACCTGTCCTCGCCTAGCTCAAGAGTGCCTAAATCCTTTCTGACTATTGCTCACATGTAAGGAGATCGCCGCAGTCTCTTTCCCAGAAGGTCTGGGCTTTCTGCAACGTTGAACCCTGAAGCCAACATGAGGGAGTGAGAATTTGGACTTACATGCACGTGTGTGTGTGCACGTATGTGTGTGTATGTAATTGCGCATATGTGTGTGTACGTATGTGTGTGCGTATGTGTGTGTGTGTGTGTGTGTGTGTGTGTGTGTGCGTGTGTGTGTGTATGTGTGTGTATGTGTGTATGTGTGTGTGTGTGTGTGTTGTGTGTGTGTGTGTGTGCGTGTGTGTGTTTGTGTTTGAGTGAGTTTTTGTTTGTGTGCACGTACGTATGAGTGTGTGTGTATGTAATTGCGCATATGTGTTTAGTGTGCGTGCATATGTGTGCGTGTGCGTGTATGTGTGTGTTTGTGTGTATGCGTATTTGTACGCGCGTGTGCTGACCTTGACGAACCATAACGCAATGAATAGCCAACGCAAGTGCTGCTCCACTGCTACCAACGGATGCTGGCTTAGAAACAGCAGACCCAAGCATAGTCACCACTTCCCCCATTGGGGCGTTGACCTATCTCACTGCAACCGTGGATACTAAACCCCAGCGGCAATATTTTTTTTATTCATTCAAATTAACATTTACATATTCAACGTCTACCCACACCCAGCCCGACAGCAAATGCTGGGCAAGCTCGGCCTCTCGAGCAAGGAGTTGTTGCAGGCCTACCCCTGATCCTTTGCCAAGCATTGCTGAGCTTGAGGTTCAAGATGCAAGACATCACTGCTGCCAAATGCTCTACATACACATGCAATACTGTAAGTACACATACACCACACACACCAACACAAATACACACACACAAACACAAACACACACACACACATACACACACACAAACACAAATACACACACACACACACACACACACACACACACACACACACACAACACACACACATGCACACAAAATACACATGCAAATACACTCACACACACATACACACACACACAAATACTCACACACAAATACACACACACACACACACACACACAAAGCACATACACACAAAATCACAAGCGCACATGCAAACACACATCCTAACACACACGCACGCGCATCATCAAGGTCTGGGCAGAAACACAACTGTCTTACTCAAAGCTAGGCATGGTGGTAAAAAGCAAGGAGCTCAAGGTTTACAAGGAAAGGCCTTCAGTCAAAGCGTGCGACTGCTAGCCTGCTCATAAAAAACAATCAGCTCATGCAGAAAAAAATAGAACTTGTTGTTGTTGCTCTGGTGCAAGAAAGAGAAACATCCTGTGCTTTTGCCTTAGCGAATAAGGACTCATATCTCCTGCGAAGAGACACTGTATGGGGGTGGGTGCAGTGGAAAATAGCATGCTGTTCCTGGACATCATCATCAGCCTCACACAAATCACAGGTAGGGGAGGAGCTGGGCTCCATGTTGTGGTCTCAAAGCGAAGGGTGTGGACACGCGGTCAGAAACGGGCAACACTGCAAATGACATCTCGGGAGGTCTTCCATTTTTAGCAGCCGTACTGCTGCGCAATCTGCCTGTGAACACAATTTGTCTCAGTACTGAGCTCAGCACCTATGTAACCCCCTCCCGTAATCAAGCTGGCTGTGTCATCACTACCAGCGGAGTCTTTTCTTTTCTTTTCTTGCTGAGCTCAGTGACTGCCCAGGCAACTTGAAGGGTGTCACTTTGACTTAAAATTCTTGAAGGACGTCATTCAAATGAGTGAAAATACTGTCAAACAAAAAAAGGGCAAATAGCTGGGGTGCAGTGTCCGGTAACCGCACCTGCAAATAGGTCATCGCGCCCCGGACCAAACAAAAATTGAACTTTTATTTCTTGGTAAATTAGTGAGTTAAATCTATTTGAATCAGCATAGCAGTCGTTTTGTTCTTGTTTTTAAATCAGAATGTATATCAAAAATGATTTGTAAAATGATCCACATGGTAAAAACGACCCTATTGGCATTTGATCCGATCATTCCACTCTGGTCGCTATTAATATTACTAAGTTTGCTTTCAGCTTCCCTGGCTCGCAATCATCTGATCAATTTTAGCCATATCGGCGACCCTTTGCTGGATCTCTGCGTTGACCTGTGTTCAAGATGGTGGTGAAAGAATTGATGACGTAGGGTATTCTTTATGGATATGGAGAGCAAGCAAGTGAGCGTACAAAACTGAAGGGAGCTTGCAAAACCAGGAACATAAGGCACCTGTCTTGCGGTTTCCTGCTTCAAAGCCCCGCGGGTTTCCAAGGCTTCAAGAAATGCCCTCCGTTCTTCTACTTCTAAAGCTACCTGAAAGCGAAGGTTAGATCAGAGATGATGTTGCGTATAATCCAGGGTTGTTCAGTTCGTTTTTTTGGGAGCAAGGGTTCGATAAAGTTCGTGCAAGTTCTAGAACCCTCGAGCTGTTTGAAGGGTTCGATGTGCAATTTTGGGAAACGGGCCCTTGGGCTCCTCCCCCCACCTTCAAATCTGTTGTGTATGTTTATAAATAATTATAGGGGGAAAAAGGGGGCCGGAATGGGACCATGTCATCATTGTAAAGCAGTAAAAGGAGAACTTTCAGGTGCAGTGCAAGTGCTGCGGTGTTTATGTTCTTTAGCAGTTGAGAAATGTGTGACAAGTTTGGCCTTAAGACCAAGGAAACTTCCTGGCCTAATACAGATTACAGATCATATTTCATACCGTACCTTTGCGGATCCATCCCGGTGCCCAAATTTCATTATTATTAAACGTAACCCCGGGTAACCCCAGAGCCTCAAAATAAATATCTTAACCATTCCCGACGAATTCCGGTGGGCATTTACCCCAGGCAGTGCGTGTGCGTGTGTGAGTATGCGTGCACATGCGCGTGTGTGCATGCACATGTGTTTCGTGCTGCAGGTGCTGGGGCAGGTGCTCAATGGTGCTGGGGCGCATGTGTGTCGTGCTGCAGGTGCTGGGGCTGCTGCAGGTGCTGGGGCAGGTGCTGGGGCTGGGGCTGGGGCTGGGGCGGGGGCGGGGCCTTCTCCGCTCATCACTGTTCACACACCTGCAAAACTAAATTCTCGCCATTCCCGGGCAACCCCGGATCCTTAAATTAATATATATTAAACGATACCGGAACCAGCCCGGAGGACAAAAAACGTTATTTACCCGGGATGATTTCGGAAAGGTACGGTATGTAAAAATTTAAACATGTTACTTTTACTGCAAGGAACGAGTGGGACTGGACTGGGGGGAGCTGCTGTCCCATGCAATATTGACAGATGCAGCTGTAAAATTCGACGAACTCTTAAAAGTTCGTCGAACTTTGACCGAACTCCGAACGGCACTTTTAAAGTTCGTTAAATGCGTGAAAGTCCGCGAACCTGAACTTTTGGCCGAACCTCGAACTGAACAACCCTGGTATACTCATATTGCAAATGGCACGATGCAAATGCCCAATTATGCTCCACTTATGCATAGAAAGCAACTTATGTATGCTGAAAGGCCTTAAACTGTGCTCACACGCTCTCATAGTTTCTGCTTGGCGGTGTACTTATGTCTCTCCACAGCTATGCTGATATGGATAGGCGAAACTACACGTGTTCTTGCAGACAAAATTTAAAGCAGGGGCAATATACCTAGCTTACATATGCGGCTCTGGCCAACCCTAATAGCGAGTCAATCATACGTGTTTCAAACAACATGTTTCCTAAATTCAGCGTGGCAACCTAGTCTCCTGTCAGGCCAAGTCAACAGAAAAGGCCGTTCAGTATCCTTTATAATGTAGCTGGCGTTAACCTACCTGTTCGAACATGTCCTGCAGCTCTTGCAAGCCACTCTTCTTCAGTGTCTGGCCTCTGTGCAATCGGCAGCCCTCCTTCTCTTTCTGTAGATTGCAAATCCAATATGCATTGTATTTTAATAAGATGAAACCAGGTGATAGGCAATAGAAAACTTGTCCATAAATTTTTATGGTTTTGGTCAAGATGAACGCTGAGCATGTACAAAAGTTATTTACCTGTTACATTGAGCACCGTAACAGGGAAAGAAATACAAGAAAAACTCACCTCGGTCGCCACAGGGGGCTTGCCTCGATATCTGTACACAAAGAAATAAAATTTGAAATAAATCTTTTCTCTTTGTGCAAGCATGCATATTTTTTAAAGCAAAGTGCTGCAGCTTCAGATCTGCTATACCTAGGGTTGGCCAGAATTATATACCGTACGAACAATATATCATGCCGCAAAAATATTGTTTTTGGGGGGTGTGGCGAGCTCACACCCCCTGAAATATATAAATAATTGAGGGGGTGCAGATTGGTGCGGATTGAATTTAAATAATTACTTTAGAGTTTTTGACGGGTCATGAGTGGGAAAGAGCCCCCGAGAGCCCCTGTGGGCCTGCAAGGTGCACATCGCTGCTGAGTTCCGAGACTGGTTGAAGAAGCGGTTCCCATTTGTGCACATCATCTTGGTGCCGGCTGGCTGCACAGGTGTTGCTCAGAGGGGAGTGAGGAGGGGGGCAGTGAAGAGGGG
>Ga0307945_1001885_pt1 | contig 16734 bp, 10 predicted proteins | sample OrgLakmetagen228_FD_201818 | JGI IMG/M metagenome (GOLD analysis project Ga0307945, IMG submission 201818) | Saline water microbial communities from Organic Lake, Antarctica - #228 | ecosystem: Environmental > Aquatic > Non-marine Saline and Alkaline > Saline | place: Antarctica: Organic Lake...
CCCTTTGCTCCTCATTACCTAATGACTTTCGGTGGTGAATGTACTTCGTCAGTAAGGATCTTTTAGGTGCTGGCACCTAACTGCTGTTTCCCTAAAATCACGTAGGATGCGTTGTTACTACCAGCATTATCTCCTCTTTTCCCTTCTTTATTTTCTGTGAGGTGATCTGGTGATCTGAGGAAATGGAGGGTTTCTGTTGCATGTACTCGTCACTTGTAGGATGTAATAGGCAACCTGACATGCAACTTAGACTGTGTGATATTATTTTTGCACTACCGCAATAATAGGTAGGATATGTAAACAAATACAGGGCAATGAGTAGCTTCGTGAAAAACCGTGAATCGGCCCCCTTTTTTAACTGATGACAAATATATCGGTAAATTTATCCTACTGCTGTTAAGAAATGAGCTTATATTCTGCGTATATTTATGTCTGAGTATTCCAGATTGCAGTTGCTCTCATTCATTGTTCCTTTGGCCGTTTTATGGCCCCCTCATTAATTGCGATGTAACACTAGATATCCGTGATATGATCTCCGTCCCCCCTGAATACGTCCAGCAGTGGACCAGATTGAAAAGAGGTGTTTGTTGCCTGCAAGCCCCTTTCCAAGCCAAACAGTCCCAGCAAGCCAGTTATGGCTCTAACTTGTGTTGGATAGCTAATTGTTTATTTGCACGCCAACAAAACAAGCAGCAGAAAGGGCGGTCTGCTTGAAAAATAAGAAGAACAAAATGGAATTCCGACAATCAATTTGGATCCGAGCGACATTGACTCACCAAATACCGTAGTTTTCCAAAATAAAGTATAAGATGGCTAAGACGAAGCGAGACAACGAGGCCAGCAGAGGATCAAAGAAGACCAAGCTCCAGAAGTCATTGGACGGACTGATGGTGAGTTTTCTTGTCAGGAATTGCTTGTGCGAGTTGGTGGTGAGTGCCTCGAGGCAAATTGTCAATCAGTAGCAGGCGGACGAACGAACGAGCGCCCGCGGGCCCCCTGCTAGCTACGACCCCTGCCCTCACCGGCGAGCAGAGGGGAAGGTTGGGTGGCAGCAGGATCTTGGCTGCGTGCGTGCGTCTATCTAGCAAATTTGCCCGGAGGCGTTATGCACAAGATACGCGTATCACCTCGTCACTGCCAACATACACAACAATTATATCACCACATTCTCAATCTCTCAATCAAGTAAGAGAAAGCACTCCTATTCAAGGAAATCATGGGTGCCTCGTGCACACAACAGTACATTATTATTGAGGACGCCCGCCCACACACGCACGCACACTACATGCGTACACTAGATGTATGTATGTCCAGCAACAGCTATTGCATCATCAGGCTTCCAGGCCTGTGCCCGTGCCCCTTTAGAAATCAGGGAGCTTGTACCAATCAAACAAATGCGCTCGCTCATCGCCGATGAGGTCGATGATATCAGACGTGCCAATAATCGTATGCTTATTTGCATGATAATGAAGCCCGTATTCCTCGTGGCAATGCCTCCTACGCAAACATGTATTTGCCATGCTGCATGCATGCGGACAATTTCGAATACCTCACACGTGCGCACGCACCATGCTAGCATGCTAGCATTGCTAGTATCACATCCGTGTCCGTTATCTGGACACGGGAGAGAAAAAAACCTTTATTAAAGCGTACCTAGCAGGCCTCCTTGATCCGGCTGTTTTTTTTTATATGCTGCTGGATGCTGCAAATCCAGCACGACTTAGCAGGAGTTCTTATTTAAGGTCTTTAAAGGGATTGTATGAGTACACACCACGAGAACAAGGCGTCGGGCCTTTCTGTTTAGGCACGACGTACCCTTTCGCAAGCAATTTTACCATTTACACATTTTGGCATTATAGCATCATCTTTGTTTGTTGGCAAACGCCTTGTTTACCATTAGCTTTCTCCACTACAGCCTTCTCACCACTTACCAATCTTTTCCACGTACATGCAGCGGGTCATTCAGGATGAGGGCTGGCCTTATGAAACCAGGTGCTGTAATGCCTTTTTCCAAACGACTTAGGAAGTAGAAATATGCATGTATGCATTTGGTGATGGGACTCTGGCAAGAGTTAGCAGATCTCGGAAGCCACATTCCATTGCGTTGTCCATCAATTGCAACCTACTATTCACACGGTTTACACACCCGGCTGCTGGTTATATTTAGCCACATGCAGCGTGCCACACCAGCTCAACAGCAGCAGCAGCAGCAGTAGCACCCAAATAGCCTCTACAGCAAAAGATTTGGCACTTTCATGTGTGTCTTCTTTGTGCTACGCAGGCTGCGATCAGCAAAGAAGTACGCTGAAAAGAAAAAGGAACAGACCAAAAAACGTGAGGAGGGCCCTGAAGAGGTGAGGGCGTGAACCTGTTGCAGTTAGAGGCGTGTAAACATTCATCTGTAACAGGGCATGTGAGGAATGGAGAGGCATCCTGTAGCAGCAATGCACAAAGTGCTGTACACGTTGTTGCGGATTTTTCACGCCAAAGGACGTGAACAATCAAATCATATTGACATTACCCAAAGATAATATACTTGAATGAACATCCTTTCTTAAGAAGAGAAAGCGAAAGTAAAAGTGCTATAGAAAGCGTGCATCTTCTGGATTAGCAAGGAGGCACTTTGATTGTGTTCTCTGAGCTTGGTTGTCAGTGATTTTGCCTTGTATAAGTCCAGTCCTGGATCCGAGTGAGGTTTGTCACTGTTTTTTTGTAGATGGTGCCCTTTACTCCGATCAATACCTCAATCCTGTGCTGGGAATGTCTGGCAACAGCCATGCTGGCAGCTCCCCCAATTTGCCTTCTCACTCTTAGTTTCTTGACACTGCCCACGTCTGAGTAGACAAGTTTCTAAGCACTTTTCACCTCTTCATTTCAGATTGACCCAGAAGCACTTGTGGAGGAAATGGTGCCATCTGAAGTCAAAGCGCAGCCAGCAAAAAAAGCAAGGAAATGAATTGGGCTGCACTGTCTAGGAGTGCTTACTTTGTCTATTCTTTGGATGATATGTTTGCGCTGAGCGTACAGTGGCAACTCCCTTAGACTTGGTCAAACAAAAAGAACTAGTTTTGGTTATTGGCTTCCTTTTTCCATCCAGTTGCATTTCGAATTTCATCTTTTATCAAAGGACAGAAGAAGTCTTTTGCAACTTTAGAAATTGATTTCTTCATGATGTCAATTCTGGTTCTGTTTACAGGTTTACAGGTTAAGCCATCTGTCAAAACGTGCGACTGCTAGGCTGCGTATGTAAAACATATAAAAATTGTGATAATTGTTGTTGTAGCACGAGACTTGTATCACCTACAAAAAAAATCCTGGAAAGGGGAAAAAGGCACAATGTATGTGACATTGCAGGATCTTTTACTGGAGGCCTTAAATTTAAAAGAAGGCAGAGGTCAATAAATTGGAAAAACCGTTGAAGCTTTCAGAAATCATTACCTACATGTAACAAAGAAGCTGTTACGTGGGTATATGTACCCAGACATCCAATCGTTAACCCTTTTCCCGATGTAACATTGGTGTCAAAGGGTGGCTGACTGGACAGCGGCCGGTGCGTTGAAGCGCACCACGGGTACTGCGGACGATAGAAGGTCCTCAGTTCGAACCCGGATAGAGGTCAAAAAGTGCGTGAAAAGAAAAGAAAAGAAATGACTCCGCTGGTAGTGATGACACAGCCAGCGTGATTAAGGGAGGGGGCTACTTAGGTGCCCACACCAGGCAACCCCCCACCGCGCAAACAATTATTAAGAAATTAATGTGGGTCAGGGGGGTTGTGTGCCGTAGCACCTGGACCCAATCCTTGACTGTTGTTGCTTGTGTTATATTGCAGTGCATACCTTGTTTCTATGAGTGCAGATGCATGTCTGATGGAGTGTTCGCTCAGTTTGTGTGTCAATTTTTTCAGAGGGGGCTGACTGAGCAAAAAAAAACGGTGTTTTTAAATTGTGAATTGAGCACGTTAACCCCACTTTGCAGTTTTTGATAATAAAATCCAGATGTAGCCGTTGATCTGAAGTTCAAATTGCACTTGATCTTGAGAGCTGCAAATTGCGGCCACATGCCCTATTGTCCGCGGCGTGAACCCCACTTTTCACCACAAAATCTTCACAGCAGATCACCCACTCCACCAAATGGCATAATTTTGTGTGGTATGGTGTTGTTGTAATAAAAAAATATGATTGCAAATAAAGTCAAGTGAAAAGATGAAGTGCGTGTGAAGCCGACAATGGAGCTGTTTTCCCATCTATGCTATTTTCCCATAGAAAGGCACCAAATTAGAGTTTGGGCAGTCAAGGTGAGCTTTGACCCCCGTCAATTTGCGCACACTGTGCGTGACTTACATGGATATAAGCACATCCTCGTGCAGCTTACAATATCAGCTTTCGTTTAAAGCCAAAATGGTGTCAGTTGGCTGAGTGGGCAGTGAATGGCTGGGTTCAGAGTGCAAAAAGGGCACATATTTGGACATTTCCTCAGTCAGCCCCCTCTGCAATTTTTTAATCATATGGTAATCCAGAGGTTTGTCTGTATAATCTTTGTAGCTTTGTAGATAGTCCCCATAGCTCCAACGAGGATCACGCGACGCTTGACTTCCCTATGTACTTGTCTGTTTAGGTTGGCAATAAGCATGCTGTGCTGTGCTTTTGCGTGAAAAGAATTGACATCCAATCGAAAACCCTTTTCCCAATAATGTAACAGGAGCCACTTACCTCTTGAAACGCCGTAAACTCTCTACCACAAAAAATAGGTGAGAAGGGATCACAAGGGTTGCAAGCTTTGCTTGGACTTGAATCTTAATTGATGAGAGCAGATACCGGAAAGGGCACGTCTGGCATACAGGTCTAGCAGGTAGCGCAGTTCACAGAGTGGACACGGAGCTTGGAGGCAAACTTCTTAATTCATAAAAATTTCACCACATTCCTGTGAAGGCTGCGGGGAATGAATTATGTACCTAGATGGGAAAGCCTCATAGCACAAGACCTTAAAACTGCTCTGGATTCAGACATTTTTGGTCCATGCCCAATCCAATTGCCTCCACGAGGCTAACCACACATAGTACAGATTTACAATTGCTAGCAAAAACAAGGCATACATCAACACTGGAACATACACTTGACAAAAATGAAGCACTGCTAAGACGCAGGAACGGAGCGTCACTTAACAAGAGAAACAAAATGTCCTAATTTGTGTGATAGTATTTACACTACCTGCGCTCTCTTTTTTTAAGTACACATAAATCTTTCTTTCACACTGTTTTTGGCTGATCTTAAAAGGACGGGCACTGAAGTTCCGAGATTGACACTGATCAGAGCAAAGAGCATAATAGCATCGATCGTCGCAAAATTGTAATTACAGAGAGCACTATGACAATTTTCCAGGTCTAGGGCATCAAGCTTCGGCAATTTGAGAAAGATTTATCTACATGTTACTAACTGTCACAGGTGGTGATCCTGCACATTAACTCGCTAGTCACATGCATGGTTTTTGTTATTATTATGGTTCAATTACGCGTTTCGGTCTCGAATGAAAACCCCCTAACCCTCATCAGTGTTCTGTGTCTTAAGTTTGGTTGTAAATGGCTTTTAGGTGGGATAACAACAAACAGTTGCACAGGAATCCCTTATGCGCCACCCATATTAGTGGAAAATTCCACACATTAAACAGGACCTGCGTAAACGAACCGATGACGTAGTCAAATAGCAACACTAATCAAATTGTCAGTCGATACAAACTTTTTATATCGTCCTGATCAGTAGGCCAATTGCATACACAATCAAGCAATAATCAACTAGCAGTAAGCTAGCAGTACCCCATCTTGCTGCTGCCTACCTCGCGTTCAACATTGCGTACGTTGGCGTAACCTGGTTCACCAAGCAGCCACGACCATACCACCCCTGCACTCCCGACGACTTCCAGAGAGCTTGGAATAAGCTGGCAGGAGAGAAGATTGAGGAGTGGGCCTTAAATTAGTCTGCTTTCGTCTGCATTGGGCTCAAACCCTTAACAGAAAGTTTTATAACTAAATTATGCTCGCGTGCCACAGGCGGGCCTCGCTAGTGGCAGAAAATATAGAAACTTGTTTTTTTGCTGCCGCTTGCATTCATCAAGGGCTTTACAATCCATTTTATTCTTAAATCAATTGCACAGTAACGATGAGGAACCCGAAAAAGCCTGGCAAAGGCCCCTCAAAGTCACCCTCGGGTGCCAAGCCCACAGCGTCATCCAAAAAGGTGAGTGATTGTCCCTGTCTGTGTAACTATTGCCACATGCACTTGCCTGTCTGCTCAGCACACACAAAGCCTTCAACGCTGAATTGCACTGCACGTACACAGGCCAAACCAATGGAGACCGACCAAGCTCCAGCCACTACATCAGCAGTGAGTCCTTGCTTGACAAAAAGCTACCACGTTGCATGCATGTGTGAGAAGCCCTTCACTCAAATTTGCTCCCAACAGACGTACTCTCAGCCGACACAAAACCCTGGTTTGGTCGCACACAGGTTTGGCGGCCAGGAATCGATCCCATGGCTGAAGATGAGGAGCTAGACTATGACCCCACAGCTTACGACTGCATGCACAAGCTGCAGCTGGATTGGCCATGCTTGAGGTGACCGGCACAACAACGGCCGTAGAATGCAAGCTTCAGATGGGCTCAAACTGCGTAAATGGTTTTTGCAGTATGCTTTGCGCATGCACTCACACACACATACATACATACATACATACACATACACACACATGCACACACATGCCTTGGCCTTAACACACTCCATGTATCCATTCCCGTCCGTGCATTGCCACATCTCAACTTAGTCCATTAACAGTTTTTTGGATGCCTGCCAAGAAGAGCTTGCATTTTAAGCATCAGACATGAGGACTCACGCGACACCCTCACTTGCATCCCCTCAGCTTTGATTACATCAAGGACGAGCTAGGCGCCCCGCGGTCCACCTTCCCACATTCGTGCTTCATGGTGGCGGGCACTCAAGCCACGTCCGCCAAGCAGAATTACGTGGCTTTCCTACGGCTTGCAAACTTGGGACAGGGCAGGTGTGTGTCGTATGAAGGTTGTGAGAGCACGCATGTACATGTGTGCATGAAGTCATGTTGTGCATGTATGTGTGTGTATGGGTGGGCGGTGGGGTGGGGTGTAAGTGCATGTGTGTGTATGCATGAAGTCACACTCATACACACACATACATGCACACCCACACATGCACACAGAGACACACACATACACACACATACACACATACACGCACGCGCACATCACACACAGCATACACAGATACACGCACACGTTCCTGTAGGCACGGGAAAAAAGCCAAAAAGAAGGAAGAGGATGAGAGTGATGATGACAGCATGTCAGACAGCAGTGGGGACAGTGAGAAGGACGAGGAAGAGTGGGACGAGCACGGTCCCCCGCGCATGCACTGCAGGTGACTGCGATTGCGCATCGACATTTGCGCACTCTCATGCACATGCATGTTCTGTCATTTGTAATTGCTCGCACACTTGACGAGCTTTTATGCGCATCATCGTATTGCAAGTGCACGGGATGAATCTCAGGCTGTGGCAAGCAATGTGAATCAGGCTACACTCGTGCACAGTGGCTAAGTCAAGCGTACGTAACAAGCATCACGTTTGCTTTTAGCAAGTGTTTTAGCACTGACTAAGTGTTTGAGTCAACGACAAGTGTTTAAACAAGTATAACATTTACCTTTACGTAAAGCGCACGTAACGGAACAGAACAAAGCACCGCCCCGACCATGTTGCCCTCACCTTATTGTCGTGAACAGGATGGTGAACCATCATGGAGGGGTCAACCGTGTGCGCAGCTGTCCCCAGCAGCCGGGTGTAGTCGCTGTGTGGGGAGACAATGCCAAGGTAAGAATTGGGGATGTATCAGCGCAAAGGGCGTTGTCGCTGTGTGGGGAGACAATGCCAAGGTAAATTAGGGGGATGTGTGAATGTTAAGAGCGTTGTAGCTGTGTGCAAGGAGGTGTGTGATTGTGATGAGCTTGACTATTGTGTAGGTAGTCCAGACTGTGAGTGCCAGGTTGCAGGGGTTATCTTTAAGGTGAGGAGACAAAATGAAAGCAGGATGATGAGGCATCAATGTTGGGGATGGGGACATGGCTCATGACGAGGACGAGGAAAATGTTTTCCGCGAGCGAAAAAAATGGCGTTACTCCGTGGGGGGATTATATAAATATGGGAGGGATGTGAAGGTCAGGGTGTTTGAAAGGGGAATTATGGCCCAGACAAAGGCAGGGGACAATTAATGTTCAGGGAATGAGAAGCCTCGCATCAAAGTCGTGCCCAAGAAAACAAGGGAGGAGGACTGGAGTCATGACAAGAGAAAGAACAAGGGGAAAAGAAATGCTCCTGAGCCCTCTGGTACGTTTTGAATGTAGCGTGTCATTTAATGGCTGAATTCAAACCTTTCGTGACGTCAATGATGGTTACTAAAAATCTGATCAGGGGCGGTTCCTGGCTGGCATGGACCTCAAACATGAGTCACACAATTCTATGGCCTACCGTCTAATGCTCACAATGAGGGGTTTTAGCGCTGCTTGCAGTACCTAACTCCGTTTTTTGTACCGCTATTTTTTCACCAGCCTCTGTGCAGCAGCAATGAAACCCCGGTTAAATACCTTTTTCTACCTACCCCCGCTTGCCGTGGCAATCGTGAACGCTAATACTTTTTTCCGTGTAACAGACGCATGGGCCAAAAGTGCACGATTCGAGGTACGCACACCGTAACCGCCTTACTCAGCTGTTTTCATTTTATGGAAATGCTGCAGGTGGACCTCCTAGATGGCTCAAAGCTGCTGCAAGAGATGTCAGCGGAGTCAGAGCCAACTGCCAAATCACGCAACAGGTGTGCGCAAATCACAGGTTAATGCCTAGTCACGCAACCGGTGGGTGCCCTCCAACAATGTCTGCAGCTAATACTAAGCACACCCTTGATCTCTACGGGACAGCGTGGTACTCATTAGCAGTCACCAGGCAAAGGTAGCATTTCGCAAACAGGGACATGAGAAATGGGTGCCCCCGTTTCGTATGTATCATTGCCGCACGAGCTGTTTGTATAGACCTTTTCACTTTTGAGGGAGTAGCTACATTTGGAAGGGCTTTTACGACGGCCCCCTAGCTCACGTGGTTGAGGCCCGTGGCTTGCAGCGTTCGTTTAGAAGCTCAAAGCACAGCAGTGCTGGAGTAGCAACCCTACCAAGCCCCTGTTCAATTAGTTATCGGTGAGAGCAGGGTGTAGCACCATGCTGGAAAAGAGTTTTATAGTTTCCTCCCCTGGTTTGAGAAAGGAGCGTGGGCCCTGAGGCGCATGACAGGCTTTCCAGGCAGCAGTACTTGTACAAAATGGCAACTTGTGTCAAAGCGGGCAACCTGTACCTTTCAACCTGATTGCAGCAGGCAGACACAAAGGAGGGGTAACAGGGGCAGCTTGCTTTGGTACCAATCGAGTGGTACTAACCCTAAGCCTGCCGAGCGATGACTGTGCAAACACCTTTTAAGGAGATTTCCAAAAGCACTGGCTCTTAGCCTTTCACTGCAGGGCCACTGCTCCAAGCCAGAGCCAAAACACGCGCACGCACATATACACACACAGGCACATTCTCTGTTTTTAGGATCGGCTTTTGGCCCTCAGCGCAGCTCGCACATGTAAAGGAGTACTGCATAGTCCAATACGCTCACACACAACCACATTTATACGCTCGTACGCACTCGCATACACAAATGGTTGCGTCGCTGACCCAGGGTTGACCTGCGGCCTCTGGCACAGCATACGCACGCAATGGAGGGCTATGCCATGGACTGGTCGAAGCTGAGGGCAGGCCGGCTGGCTACGGGTGACTGCCGCAAGAACATTCACGTCTGGGAGCCTCAGGTGAGAGCCAGGCACTGGATTTTGAAATCAGTCGTGTTTCAGTGTGAATTTTTAAACTCTCCTTGCTGGCTACGGGTGGCTGTTGCAAGGACATAAACGCCTGGGAGCCTCGGGTAGGAGCCAGGCACTGGATTTTGGAATCAGTCTTGTTTCAGTGTGAATTTTGAAACTCTCCTTGCTGGCTACGGGTAACTGTTGCAAGGACATAAACGCCTGGGAGCCTTGGGTAAGAGCCAGGCACTGGATTTTGGAATCAGTCTTGTTTCAGTGTGAATTTTGAAACTCTCCTTGCTGGCTACGGGTAACTGTTGCAAGGACATAAACGCCTGGGAGCCTTGGGTAAGAGCCAGGCACTGGATTTTGGAACCAGTCTTGTTTCAGTGAATTCTCTGAACTTGCTGCGGCCAAATGTCACAAAACGTTCACATCTGGGAGCCTCAGGTGAGAGGGAGGCACTGGAGTTGGTGACAGGCCTTTGTCATATCATTTGATGCTGGCAATGGGGGGCTCAGACAAGAGGGGGCAGCAGAGTCATAGAGATTGTGAGCTTTGATTTTGGTAATTTGAGTGAGTGAGTGCACGTGGATGTCATGTTGCCAGCTATGAGTGGCTGTCATTTGAACATCACCTTGTGGTAGATACTAAGAAGAGGAGGCAGCACAGCCCACTTGTACGAGGTGTTTGGTCCCAGGATAACTAAGAGGGTGCAGTGGAGAAAGGCACAGGTGTATGGTGCATTTTACTGGCCAGGGTCACTGCAGAGTTATGAACGAGAAAAATGAAGGCTAGTGTGAACACTACTGGCAACGACCAGGGGTTTGCTTTGCACACCACCCGATGGATGCAAAGCCACACAACATCCTGGAGAATGAAGAGAGGAAGGGCTTGTACATAATGTAAAAGCTAGACCGTGTTGTTATCAGAACAACCTGGTTTCGGAAGAACTATCCCGGCAATGACCGACCTACCTATGGTGGATGTTCATTTGATCTGCACGGGTATAGGCTAGGAACCTTGCAAACAGATGCAAGGGGGGGGGTGCAATTATGTGTCCTGCTCACAAGCTGCAGAACGAGTGCTTGTGTAAACAGTATTTGCAAACTTTTCATGACAAGCAGGGTGAGCTGTGCTAATGCTTCTTGTGTGCTTTTGATTGTGAGTTGATCAATAAAGTTTGGTGGTTTGTGAACGAGTGCTATGAGTGCAGTGGGTGGCATGCACGACAGGGTTGGTGGTTTGTGAACGAGTGCTATGAGTGCAGTGGGTGCCTGACGCCAGTATCTGAAGGCGCGTGTGAGCTGAATTGTTCAAGGTGCGGTTTTTACCTTTTCTCGAAGAAGAAAGCTGTGACGTTCTGGAATTAATCGAATTGGTTGGGCGTTTTTTGAGAGTATTTTTCTGCGATGTCTTTACACGGATGATGGTAAGAATCAGTCCAGGGCAGGGTTGTTGTTCAGTTCGAGGTTAGGCCAAAAGTTCGGGTTTGTGAACTTTCACGAACATTATCAAACCCTTGCTACCCAAAAAACGAACTGGACAACCCTGGCCCAGGGTATCAGGTATGAGCCAAGTCTCGTGGCAAACATGGAGGGTCGAACGTTTGGCAACAGTTGGGGCTCCAAAGTAACACGTTTGAAGGCAACAGAATCTAAAATCTATTGTTTCAATTCTTACTGATTTTGTTAAAAAATAGCATAGTTCTCATGCGCTGTCTTTTTTTATGGCCGCATAGACCTCCTGTGTGCTACGATTTAATGAACAAATATTAGATGAAACAAATATTTACGCACTCTAGTGACAAGTCTGCAGCAAAAGTCGCATGCATACTCAGTGTTCAAAGCTGGAAGATGCTGGGAACTACTCAAGCGCAGTTGTCTGCACTTTATTGCTTTGTGGTGTTTGCCAAATCATTGCTAGGCATCCACATCTCTGTCACCATATGCCATGTGAAATGCAAACTACAAAAGCAGTTGCAAGCAGATATCTGCATCGATGCAGAGCACTTTAAATGCTTCCTGCGGTTGTCCTTGCTCAGACGACTTTCTCTACCGGACATTAAAGGAAGCTTGTGCAAACTCTGCCAATGGATTGCAAAGTGACACAAACAATTTGTCATTACATTGCAGATGTTCACAATCAGACACAATTTTGACGGAGTAAATGCTTTCAGGCACTAGTTTATCATTGCGCTTTCCATCGATGCGGATATTTTGATAGCTTTACTAAACTTTCTAGGTGATTCATTGGCAACAATCTAACCCGAAGAAGATGCTCAGCACCATTTATTTCACATGTAAAGTCAGCACAAAGGAGTGAGAAGTGATAAAGAATGGTGACAAAACATTAAGCAAGACCCGACAATCTGGGAAGGCCCTGTAGGGGCCCTTTTATATTCATACAATTATATTATAAGGGTGGGTGCTGGCAAGTGAGCAGGGCATACATAGGCCACGATAACAATGCAAAAGACGCGTATGAGCATTTACGCATTCTAGGATCGTGATTCACGCTGTTTTTGAGCAGATGGGTGGGCGCTGGCAGGTGAGCGGCAAGTTTGTTGGCAACAAAGACATCCAAGAGCGTGCATGAGTGTTCACATTGTTCAAAACCACGAAATTACATTGTCCTCGTGCAGGAGGGTGGGCGCTGGCAGGTGAGCGGCGCATACGCAGGCCACGAGGACAGTGTCGAAGACGTACAGTGGAGCCCCACAGAAGAGACGGTTTTTGCTAGTGCCAGTGTAGACAACACCATTCGCATCTGGGACACACGAGAGCGCAGCAAGCCCATGATAAGCGTCAAGGTGCGTGTATGCGTATGTGTGTCTCTATGTGTGTGTGTGTGTGTGTGTGTGTGTGTGTGTGTGCGTGCGCAAGCATATAAAAGGGGTTTATTTGCATAGGCCCTTGAAACCAGCGCAACGTTGTTCTGATGCCCTTGCTTGTTTTTGTCAATCACGTCACCCCTCGGCCCTTTTTTGATCTGCACAGCTATCTGTCAGCAACCTCTTGCGGCCTGAGAAGGGGGAGGTGACTCATATGCTGGCTTTCCTGCTCTTGCAACCGTATGCTCTGAAACATTGTCATTCGCCATTTCCTCATGCTGGTTCCCAGGCACATGATTCAGATGTCAACGTTATCAGCTGGAACAGTTTAGTGACATACATGCTGGCCAGTGGGGCGGATGACGGGGCTGTTCGGATCTGGGACTTGCGTAGCTTCACTCAGGTGGGAGGACCTCTTATGTGTAGGATTGGCCAGAAGTTACCGTAAACGGTACTTGACGAGCATATCAAAAATTTTCTGTCACTTTCTCGATGCAATTGTACGCGCTTCTTGCCAACCTACTCATGTAATGTACCACTAAAATGTGTTGTGTGTAAGTAATTATTAATATTTCTGCGACAATGGCCTCTGGAGTTCCTTAGTCCTATTTGCATATAGTTAAGGGTGTGCCAGCCTCTAGTTGAGGCTCGACGTCACTGCTGTCAAAGCCTAGACGGCAACCCGGGTGTCCATTTTTTGGGGGAAATCAGGGGACCTTTTCCTGGAAATCCCTAAAATTTGGATAAAAACCGACCGCACTTTTTGTAAAATAATACTATTTTTGTGTAATGTAATGCCAAAAAAAATTCACGTCACGATGTCACATTCTTGTTCAGGAAAGTGTCAGACTTTCATTTGTTGACGCCCCAAATTGGACAGTAATTTCTCTGGTAATTTCTTACAATACTTTCCCAATATTATCAACCATCATTCAGAATATATGGAACTTATTTCTGGCCAATCTTGCATATGCCTGTCCAGGCACCGCACCATAAGAGATTCTCCAAACATTTCCTACATTGCTTTTCATTCCGGTCTCTTCACGACAATTACTTATAAATTAAAATGAGCTCCAGAAAATTTCCGGCTCAATCCGCGCAAGTTTTAAAAAGTGGTTTTCTAACTGTAATGCACCATTTAGGGCCTATGTGACAAGCCTCGCCCTCGACGAGGCTCGTCAAGCCTCGCTGGCAAAAGCATACACCCTAGTTACCCATGCCTGAATATAGTACATACACTGAATACAAGTAGCAGTTTAAAAGGGTGCTGAAAAGGCATGCTGGAAGGCATTGAAGCTGTGAGGCAAGTGTAAAGCCAGAAAATAGATGTACAACATTATAGGTGGTATCAAGCAAATCAAGCCCTTCCCTTATGTCGTGCAGCATAATACAAACACAGTGCTGGTTGCATTAATGTCAGGGTGAAACTGAAAGTTTGAGCAATCTCTGTGATTGACAGCACCATCAGGATGACGAGGAAAAGGGGCAACATGTCCTAGATAGAATGGAAGTCCTGAAAACTCCCGTATGTTTGTAATTTAGAATACCTCTACTCTCTTGGGTTAAGCTGAGTTACCATACCACCATTTACAGAGCAAATTCAAGTGGTATCGACCAGAGCCAAGCATCCACACCTGGTCGTCCCAATGCAAGCCCTCCCCCCTCGGGCAAATAGGGCCAATACCCCTAATTTGGGCATATCTCCCCAACCACTCCACCATTTTGGGAGTTGAAAGTCGTGTTGGATAGATTAATATATTCTTAACTTGCCTGACGAAAGAGACCCAGTGGATGGCTCGCAATAAACTTTCAAGAATATGTCACGCTACAAAAACAGACATTATGCTCAGACACTGCACCAGTACGCGCCCTTTAGATTTTACAGGGCTTGATAATTCGGTCCGCAACTCTGGTGTGAACATGTGAATTTTATATAGAGCCGGAAAAGCACAGGCGGAAATTGCTGCATCTCACGCTGCACAAATTTCCATCAAATTTAACCAGGCCACCGATTGGCCCCATTTAGATTTTAATGTCATTAATATTTTGGTCCGCAACCAACTCTGAGAGCAGAAACCAGGCTGAAACTCGCAGCAGGTATGGAGCAATAGATTTTTCTGCCTTTTTCCCCTGTGTCCCTTGTGTGAGTGCCTCCCACTCGCCGGCTTTCCCAGTACCCTTGCCCCAAATTCGACCTTGCAGCATTGTTATACAACATTTATAATGCCTATATCCTGAAGCAGAGGTCGATCAGGGCAAGTTCAGAAACGTACCTTTTCCCTGCCAAAGTGGGTGCATAATACGCACCGGGCCCCACAGAACCCCCCGGAATGCCGAATCTCCAAAAAATGTCAATGGTTTAGATATAACATTAAGTATTCTGCATTCAGATGAGGTATACGGGGCTTTGAATTGGGTAAACAGCTTATTGGCACTGTTTGGGGTGACTGGCATGGGGACGACCACCAACTATGGTGTGTGTAACGAATTTTAAGCAGGAAAATCTCCAGATGCGCGGTCACGTACCACATTTCATATGGTTACACGGTTCTGGCCAACCTTGGCCAACCTTGAAAGGTTGGGAACACACCTAGCTGTAATTTGGCGGCGTGATTGATTGCTAGAAATTGCTAAATAAAGCTACCCACTAACCTCCTACCGAATGACACCTGCGCAGGACGGCCACGTCAGCCATTTTGGCTTCCACAGGGATCACGTGACCGGCATCGAGTGGTGCCCGTATGAAGGCTCAATGCTTGCAAGCTCAGCAGGGGACAACCAACTAGCGGTATGTGGTGTTAACTGCATTGCCTGGTTCAATTTACAAGCATCAGCTTGTAGGGCTGGAAAAGACCGGTGACTTGATCTGCGTCAGGCAAATGAAAGAGGAACTCGTATGAGTGAGCATAATCAGAAAGCCCGTATTTACGAATGTCGATGTTCCAATGCCGAACGTTTGAGGAAGCTATTATCATAGGAACATAGTTGATACAAGTTTTGGAGAGTTTCCAATTTACGGCCTTCCTTGCGAGCTGTGCGAGGTCTTTTAATGAAATGCTCGTGAAGGGTTCAAAAACGGTGTGATGTCCGTGGTGATTTACTTCCTTTGTAGTGTTAGGAAAGCGTGGCCTGCCTAGTTTCATACTACTTTTTGTAGAAGATTATTTTCTTTTCGTGCTGCGCAGGTGTGGGACTTGGCACTCGAGCGGGACCCTGAAGAAGAGGCCTCGTTGGCCCCTGATGGTAACGCTGCTGCCCCCGAAGAGCTGCCCGCCCAGCTGCTGTTCCTGCACCTAGGGCAACAAGACTTGAAGGAGTGCCACTGGCACCCTCAGATACCGGGCTTGATCGGCTCTACAGATGGGGTTGGCTTCACTGTCTTCAAAGCATCGAACATGTGATGCTTCCTCGTCCTTTTGTCCAGATTGTACATTATATTCCTTTTCGTTTTATGGTGGGCCAGCACAGATTGAGAAGCACTACTATTGAGCCACTATTGAGCCGCTTTTAAGCCACGAATTTCGGCATGTGAAGCGTTTCGAGAGGTTTGAGATTGAAGTCGTTATTTTCGTATTTCTTAACACTTTTCCAACGGTCAATATATTTACTTAATACTGACTTGTGCGCAAAGTTGTAATTGAAATAAAATTCCTCCATGCATACACCGCATGCGGGGATGTTGTAGCCAGAAACTGAGAATGAAGGATGAAGAATCTGATTCTTATATAGGACTCCTATCCAAGGTACACACACATACGTACATACACATGCGTGCACGCGCGCGCACACATGCTCGCACACGCGCACACTCTCTCACACACACACACACACACACACACACACATACATACACACACAACACACACACACGTATACACACGCGCATACACACACATACACACAAGCACACACGCAAGCACGCACACATACACACACACGCACACACACACACACACACACACACACACACACACACACACACACACGCCTGCATGCACACA
>Ga0307945_1001889_pt1 | contig 16717 bp, 23 predicted proteins | sample OrgLakmetagen228_FD_201818 | JGI IMG/M metagenome (GOLD analysis project Ga0307945, IMG submission 201818) | Saline water microbial communities from Organic Lake, Antarctica - #228 | ecosystem: Environmental > Aquatic > Non-marine Saline and Alkaline > Saline | place: Antarctica: Organic Lake...
CGTCTGCTTTGAGGCAGGTACTGCTGTTCGTGGTAACTCAAAGCAGACGTACGAATGTCTGCTTCACTCTCTAAAGTACGGTACCACACATCTGCAAATGTGATGCTCCTATGCATTAGAACTGCGAGATTTTGCGACATGCATCATGTTTGACCTCACAATATACTGCAGGGTGGAGTGCCTGCAGCCATGATTGAAGTGGCATTGAAATTGGCACGTTTCATGACTAGCCTGCGAGGGGCAGACGGGAGCAAAGCCATGCAGCAGGTGAGATTGAGGGCACGGAGGGCTTGCATTCTAGAATCCAGCAATGATGTGAGACAGCCTTGCAATGGTTGCCTCATAGCCAGACTGCAAGAGGCAGACAGTGGTTGAGGCCATGCGGCAGGTAGGTTTGAAAGGAGGAACTCGAACTCAAAACTAATTATATATATTTTACCCTTACGATATGATGATATGATAAGCTGACCTCAATGTTGATGAAATTTGGTTTGAACACATGCGCAAGTGAGCTTGTTAAAAGGGTCATGAGTAAGGATTATCAAGCAAAAAGAGGTGTCGACAGCTTGCACTGCGTATCAAATCCCATCTTCTTCTGAACAAAAGTGTTCTCCTGTGTGTATTGAACAGTGCGCGTGTGCCCACAAGCCTCACAAAATTCGTGCACAGGTGCATTGCCATTTAAGTAGAGACGATGTTCTAGCACAAATTATCACGTACACATACCCCAAACCTCACAAATCATCACACACACGTACCCCAAACCTCATGCCTGTATGAGAGCGCATGTGTGTGCGCGTGTATGTATGTGAGTGTGTGTGTGCGCGCGTGCATACGTATGGGGGACTTCAGGGATCATAGCAGAGAGCTTGCCACTACCGCCCTTATACTAAGAAGCCAAACGTCAGTTCTTGGGACATTTGTTTTTTATTGGCAAAACGCAGAGCATCAAACATTGCATTCCCCGCAACTTGAACATTACAAACTGCTGTTGGGAAAACGTTTGAGTTTGCTGGTTCTAATTACAGGAAGCCACTGAGCTGGTGGAGGTGGTGCTGGAGGCAGTTCCTGGTTTGGTAGCGTCCGTGGAGGACCGCATGCTGGCACTGGAAGAAGCAGCCATGGTAAGCATTGCATGACTTCTGGATTGCTTTATTAACGCTGTCGATTATCTGTTGATTACCTGAAGCAAGGCGATCCGGTGTGTCCCTTGGTACAGTGGCAGCCATGGTAGAATACTTGATTGCAAGTGTAATGATTCTGTTTATGGGGAGCTGCACGAACTTGAAAAGCAGCCTTGCTCATATTCTGTGCTGGCTCTGTTTGAAAGTGGGTTTAGAAGGATGGGGTGGTGGAAGCTTAACGGAGCAGAGCGGAATGTAAGACACACAGCTGTCGTTGCCTGACAACACAGCATACACAATGAGCAGGCCAGCTGTGCATGCTGTTATAAAGACACGGTGAAAAGCTTGGCGTCTAGAGCCCAGGTAACCACAGGAAACAAGGCTGTCTTGTGTGTCAGCTGAAACATCGAGACCCAAATTGCTGGGTCAATGAAACACAAACCGCCTTGGTAAGAGGGCATTAACACTGAACGCAACAATGATGCATACTACATTGCTGTAAAGGCTCGTGCAAAACACACGGTTCACGTGAGTGATGAATAAGGTCAAATCCTTAACTCGTGTGCGCTATATCGCCGTCATATGATTGCTCACTCTCGCTGCTACGGCAACACACTCTCTCACTTGTAGACAGATGGCGTATGCACGAATGCGTTTGGCCAAGTGTGCGCCATAATGTTATAATGCGCTCAAGGTATAGGCACGTAAGAGTTCAAACCCACTTTTGTGCGCCTAGGTATTGCGCGCAGTGGGCCCCTCCCGCAAGCGCTCCCTGCTGCTGTGGTATGCGTGTGAGCTTGGAGCACGCGTGTCTGGACCAAGGTGCGTGTCATTTGTGTGCGTGTATGTTACATGTGTGTGTTTTTGAAGTATGTGCCTGGTGTGTGTGTGTGTGTGTGTGTGTTTGAAGTATGTGCCTGGGTGTTTGCACATTTAAGTTACATATGTGTGAGCTTTAATCGTAATAAGGAGGTATACTCTTATTGTGTGCAATGCGTGTGCATCTTATTCCTGGTGTTGTTATTCACATGAATGAAGGGTTGAGGCACACGTGTTGGTGTGACACATAATGCGTCATTTTGTCATTTTATCACGTCAATGAAGGGTCAAAGTACATGTGTGCGTGACACATAATGCTGCAATAACGCATACAAAGCCTTTGAGAGGATGCTGTAGGCAAGTTCTTTGTTGACTATAAACTTACCTATAAACCTATAAACACACCTTAAACCTATAAACTTACCTTCTGCTAGTGATCAGGTTCCAAGTGCGTGCGTTTACTTTTAACATTCAACCACCTAACAGGTGCACACACATACTCACATGCACACGTCTGCCCTGGGGCAGTTGTGTTTTAAGGCATGTGCACTTCCCCCCCCCCTGCCTCGCCCACAGGCCAACACTCCCTTTTGCAGCAATTGCACTGCACACATACACACAACACACACCACACACACATATACAGGGGTGGCGGAGGCCTGGCGGTGCGTATGGACATCCTGCGTCTCGCCGCACAGGCCCTGACCCCTGCCCACAGCGTGCGCAGCGGCACAGCGCAGCACAGCACTGATTGTGGCACCCCCAATTCTGCAGCTTGCGGTGGAAATGGGGGGGCGGGTGTTGCATCAAGATTGGAAGGCCTGCAGCTGCAGGAGGGACAGCAGCAGCACGGTGATAGCCTTGGATACAGCAGCACCTCCGGCCATCTTGCTCTAGCAAATGCACACATTTGCACACGCACATACACGCCGTAGATGCACACAATAGGGAAAAGCAATCAAGTGATTGTCTGTGCACTCTCAAATGTAAGCACTCATGCTCACATACACACCATATGCGCACGTACATACTAACGCAGACAAATAAAGCTACGCAAAATGCACATCTAAGCTTGCGCCTGTTTGCGCGCGCACACGTACACACACATACACACACACGCACACGCTCACACACACACATACACACACCACGCACACCCAGACACGCCACGTGGAAGGCCACCCCATTGGTCTCACCAGGTGGCATGGCAGCAGGGTGGAGCTGCAACGCCATGGGGCTACTCTTGGGCTTGCCTTCCCCCAAGGTGAGAGCGTGGGTGGAAAAAGAGTGGGCCCATGTCTAGGGTTGTGGCTGAAAGATGAGTACCGCTTGAGTTGGATTGTGCACTTTTTCGTGCGTGTCAAGGTGTATCCGCGCAACCTGATAGTGTCAGGTCAGGTCAGCAATATTGATGTTTCCCTGTGTGCCCATACCTTCCGTGTTGTCTGCATTCCAGACGTTGTTCAGGAACACGCCGCTCTTTCCTTCTACGTAAGGAACTTGATATGCCCGCTCATGCACACAGATGCTCACACATGCACATGTGCTTCTCGTGCATGAGTGAAAGCATGCAGCATGTGCATGTGCAAAAACACACACACATGCATCCCCTCCCCCCCCCCCCCTTCCCCCACCCACACACTTCTGCACAAACACACAACTGCAGCGTACGCGCACAGTACCTGGCAGCTGTGGCCCCCACACTGCTGGGAGGAGTGAGCACAGCAAAGCGGGCAAGCCAACCGCCAGGAGCTGCACCCACACAGGACGGCGACAATGCCACAATTAGATTAGGTGGTGATGGTGGTGGTGGTGGTGGTGGTGGTGGTGGGAGTAGGGATGCTCTTGCAAGTGGTAACAGAAACAGCAGCAGCACTGAAGAAGCCGGTGATGGTATAGGCACTGTTTTCCCTTCCGCTCCTACCGACCACTCTGACGATGCTACCCCAAACCCCACTTACACCACCATCCCCAGCACCAGCACTGCTGTTAACACCATTCATGCCAGCAGCGCTCACAACAACACCGGCACATCCGCAAGCAACCTCCACCACACCCAGCCCACGCACACAGCACAGCAGCCCGGTCATGCAAGCAGCGCAGTCAATAACACCGAGAAGCACGCGTGTGTGACAAAGTCGTCGGAGGTGGAAGGCCAGGCTGTCCTGCGCAGTGTGGCGTGTGGCCCACCCATGTGGGGGGGCCTGAGGCTTACGTTGCTGGAGTCTGCTTTAAGCGCCGCACGCCAAACGAACAACGCGCGGGATGTGTGGGAGGTGTGCGGCGCGATGCTCAGGTGTGTGTGTGTGTGCAAGAGAGTGTGTGTACACAGGTGACTGTTGTGTTGTCTGTGCATGCGTGCGTATGATTGTGTGGGATTTCTTGTGCGTTTGTTTGTATTTACTTGTGGTTGTGGTTGCCTGAAGTGGAGCACTTGTTGCAAGTGCAGATCCTCAAGAGAGTTTTTGTTTAGAGTTCATGTTAAGAGTATGTTAATTATGAGAAATGGCTATCTTCTGCAACAAACAATGGGAAATAGCACAAGTTTAACGCTTGCCCACAAACAAACATACACGCATACGCACACGCACACGTGTATACACATAAATACGCACACATACGTACACAACACGCATGTGCACATACAAACATAAAAACTCACAAATTCAATAACGCATATACACACATGCACGCACCCCACGTACAGGGACCACAGCACCAGCCTGTCCCCCACACAGCAGAGCAGCGTCGTGGATGCTGCAAGCCAAGCAGCAGCCTCCCTGGTGTCAGGTGCGTTCGTGCCGGCTCATGTGGGAGAGGACACAAACGTTCACAGGAATCCCTTGTTTTAGGTAATTTCCAGCTCACGTGGGAGATGACTCAGTTGTCCAACAACTTGATGTTTCCTTGTGTTAGGTGGGTGCTAGCTCACGTAAAAGACAACACAATAGTCTCCTTGTTTCAGGCACGTGCCGGTTCACGTGGAGACGGCACATTAGCCTAACCTGTGAGCTAAATTAACGTTTTAGCCTTGTAGATGTAACAATAGTCCGGTCCTTCTCGCTGTTGTAGGATTACTTGGGTGCTCATGAAGGTGCCGTGTGGCCCATGCATTTACAAGCAAAAAAAGCAAAGTCTTCTCGCATCAGTTTTCAGGCGTTATTACGCAATTAATACATTATTGTGTACTCAAGGCTCCAATGTTTAGCTCATGCTTTGTAAAAACACACGCAAGCACGCATACACACGCATTTGCACACAGGAGAAGAAGGGGCTGCATATTGCTCTGGGCCTGGGCCTCTGGCAGTGCTCAACCGCATTGTGCCTGCCCCAATGGGACTGCAGCCACTGTGCTTCAGTATTGCTGCAATCACGGGTGTGTGCTTCCAAACAATGCTGTGGGTGCGCGTGCATAATTCTGTGTGTGATAAGGATGTGCTATCAAGGGTGTGTGCTGCCACACAATGCTGTGGGTGCGCGTGCATATTTCTTTGTGTGATAAGGATGTGCTATCAAGGGTGTGTGCTGCCGAACAATACTGTGGGTGCGCATGCATATTTATTTGTGTGATAAGGATGTGCTATCACGGGTGTGTGCTGCCACACAATGCTGTGGGTGTATGTGCATGTGTACATGTATGAATTTGTGTGTGCGTGTGCGATACGGATGAAGTAATTTGACAGCTACCAGTTGCCAAAGTGTAGGCATGAAGTTAAAAGTGAGATCAGATAGGCCCCCCAAAAATTGAACGCTGCATAGGCAACCCACCTCCATCTCATAAATCTCATAAAACATGTGATCTGAACATGACGGCGAGGAAAGGGAAGGCTTGTCTTCTCTTGCTTAGGTGCACAGATGTGATGGGAATTGGATCAGCTCAACTGCTCAAATTGTTTCGAACTTACCACATTAACACGTGGCCCCCATGTTTAAGTGTGATATAACTGGTGTTGTACACTCCTTCCTGATCGACGCACTGCCGTCTTTGTAGGTGTGAGTGGAGGCAGCGGCAACAGCCCATTCATATTTAACCCAAACTCGGTGAAAAAAGCAGAGGGCCAGGCAGTGGCTGCAGCTGCTGCGGCTGTGCGGCTGTGGTGTGCAGGTGTGTGTGTGTGTGTGTGTGTGTGTGTGTGTGTGTGTGTGTGTGTGTGTGTGTGTGGGTGTGAACGATGCTTTCCATTTTTGGGAATCCCAAACCAAAGCACGCTTTATGACTGCTTTTGTTGTAGCTGCCTAACTTACCCAATTCACCCCTTTATTACAGCCTATGACAGCTATTACAGCTAGACGTCTGTATGCATGTTTTGAGCTACGTATGCCACCCTCCCCTAAATGATCCTGCAGCACCTTCTTATACTGTCGTCCATGGTATGGGCTGAGCAACCGTACCCTCCCGCATCTTGGTATGAGCTCAACACCTATTCATTTCATTTCATATCACACGATGTGACATTCGTTTTTATTTCATTTCATTTCATTTCATTTCACGTAATGTGATTAAGTTTCTTCTTGCCAACTTTTGTTATAAATTGCAATGGTTTCTAGGATCACAGACACACGCATGGACGCATGGACGCACACACGCTTGCACACACACACAAGTCCACACACACATTCACACTCAAACAGGAGACCCCGGGACCGTGGAGGTGTGGCTTTCCAACCCCCTGTCTGTCCCTTTGCGTCTAGATCACGTGTCCCTGCACGCACAGCTCCTTCCAGATCAGCCTTCACACACACAGCAAAGCTCTACATCCACCACCAGCAGCACCACCACTGCTACCACTACCGCTGCAACTTCCTCTGCCTCAACCCGCACCCATGATGCCAGTGATGCAGCCTTCTCTGCCACTGCCATCCCCCCCTCTGCCTGTTCCCTTCCTCTGTGCTGGCAGTCGCTCAAGGAGGGCCCTGTGGTGATCCCCCAAGGAGGCAAGCCCGTGAGGTTGCTGCTGCAAGGCAAGCCCCTTGCACCCGGTAGGCTGCAGCTGCTGGGCGTGCATGCAAGCGCTTGGGGGATGACCTGGCTGCAGGTAAGGGCAACCTGTGCACATAAATATGTATGTATGCCCATTTGTAGTTACTGAGTGTTTAGCGGATGACCTGGCTGCAGTCAAGGGCGACCTGTGCATAGACATGTGTGGACATACCCACTTGAACCTAGCAAGGTTGGGAGTGTATGCCAGTGCATTGGCATTGCCTGGCTGCAGGTATGGCGTGTCCACGATCGCGTTGGTATGTATGTATAAGTGCGTTTGTGTGCGCACGCGCTGGCTTCATCACATCTGTGCACTGGCAAGAAAGGGAGTGCATAAGATCTGGCACCTGCAAATGTTTTGATACTGGTGCGCATTTGCCCAGATGTAGCTGCAGACGTGAGGTTGAGGACAATAAAGGTAACGTGGTACAGTTCAACCTGGGCCATGTAACAAACAGCGGATGCTTCCAGGAACATCATAGTTCCAAGGTGGAAACCCTCCATCAACCCCGCCCTATTCGGGCTTCTCTTCACACCCATAATCATACGCTGTCTTGGTTCCTAAAGCCCTTTTTGAGTGCATTTTGGACCACGTTCTCCAGTCAGCTTCCCCCCTTTTCTTTCCCCCTTTATATACATTTAAGCGTCCACATGATAATATCCCCTCCTCTTACATCCCCACCCTGCAGCCGTTTGTACGCCCGCCCCCCATGAATCCCCTTCAAGCCACGCTGCGCAGCATCAAAGCTAGCACGCTTGCCATCGCCTCCTCTACAAACGCAAGCAAGCATGGTAGCAGCAACAAGGCCGTGAGCACTGGAGTGGTCGGAGAAGATGGGGTGCCCTTGACCGTGGTGCAACCGCTGCCAACATTGCGAGGGGTACTCGTTGGTTCACAGGGGCTGAAGGTGGGTGAACCTAATTTTATTATATAGGCCATCCTCGGCAGCTTTGCATGTGTGTGTATGTGCGTGCGTGCGTATACGTGTGTTTGCCTTCATGTTCATGCATAAGTCATGGTTAATCTGGCGTCTGTTTCTGAGGGTACCATGAACACATAAAAGCCCCTCTCCCTTTTTTTGCTTCACACAGATCACTAGCCCTCCAGACGAAAACCAACGCGACTCCACTGCTTCCGCAGCCACCGCCCCATGTAGCATAGCCCCCCTCAAATCACCCCCCAAAGGCTCTGCCAGATCAGGCCTGTCCCACCACCCACCAACCACGCCCCAACCCGCAAATATTGAGGTGTGCGTGCACTTTGAGCAACTGCACTGTGAGTATGTGTGTGCACTGTGAGCAACTGCACTGTGAGTATGAGCAACTGCACTGTGAGCAGCTGCAAGTTTTTTCAAGTGCAGCATCTTTCCCCTAAGACCTGGACATAAACTGTGTTGAAAGCGTGTTGCCCCCATGCCTTGTTAAACACTTTGTATTTACTCTGTACACCATAATCACAGTTTTTAACATAGGTGGTGAGGTATGAGCAGTTTTGTTTTGCTCGCACCACCATAGCCCCTTTGCCATAATTCCTTAACCGACGTGCTGCCTGTGTGCTTTCCTGCTTCTCCCAATCCACAGAAAGTGTGGAGTGTGTGCAGTACTGCTGCATTACAGCACCTGTGTACATATGCATGCAACACACACCAAGGTTCACACACATAGCCTACGCACATGGCAACAAACACAGATGCACACACAACACATACATGCACGCACGCACGCACACATGTAGGCGTGGGAAGGGCAGTGCATGCAGCTCCAACTGAGTCTTACAAATGTCTCTGATGCTCCAGCTTGCCTGGATGTGGCCACTGCACGGTTGGTGGTCACAAACACAAAGGTCCGCATGTGTGTTTTTTGTGTCTTTATTTGTGTGTGTGTGTGTGTGCGTGTATGTGTATGTGCTCATGTGTGCACCTGTGTCTTTGTTTCTGCATGCGTATGTTACTGTTTGAGGAAAGTGATTAGAGTTGTATACAATTGCGTGGTAGCATTTTGCGCGGCTAATGGACACAGAAGCTGTTGTGTTCCATTGAAGAATTCAAGTGTGCGTGTGTGTGTGGGTGCCTTATTAAAAGCCCTGACCAGTCCCATGCACATAATGCAATGCTCGTGCTGTGCTCACAGACCTGTACTTTGACCCAGCACATCGCGCATCACACACAGGGCGTTATCATGAAGGCTGTGCCACTTGACCGTGACAGCCATGCATCTCTGACTGGGGTCACTCTGGACGTCGATGATGCAGCTCTGCAGGCTGCCATGCCCTTGGCTGCAGGGGCAAGGTGTGTGCGTGTGTGCGTGTGCGATTGTGTGTGTGCGCATATGCACATGCGTGTTCATAGTGTATGGGTGCGTATGTGTGCCATGTGTGTTTGTGCATTGGTTGCGCGTGTGTGTGTGTGTGCATGTGTGTGTACCTGCAAACTACCATTGAAAATAAATATTAAGGTAACCAATTGAGCTACAAGCATTCAATTACACTATTTTAGGAGAAAAGCAGCAAGCCGGTGGGGAACCATGATCATCTTGTATTATTTGAGTGTTATGTTTTCATCCTTGCATCACTTGACATGACAGTAAGCTTTCATAGGTTTGGAGCCATGTAGTCATACTGCCTGTCAAGAAGCCAGCATGGTTGTCTCTACTTGTGGCACCCATTGCTTTGGCCCAAAGTTTTCATCCGCTTTGCTACTATAAGACAGGCACCCACGTGGCTTATGTTAAATAGCAAGTCGTTTCAGGAATGGTGCGTGCGCCACTAGGTGCAATTACGAGACATACAGGGCCCCATCACGTCGCATTTGCGCATTTCGCTTCTTGCTGTGTGCCACTAGGTGCAATTACGAGACATACAGGGCCCCATCACGTCGCGTTTGCGCATTTCGCTTCTTGTTGTGTGCCATGCAGTGTGTCATTGCCGGTGGGCGTGCGTGTAGGACGCATCCCCGGGGGTACCTCAATGCACACAATGGACGTGGAGGTGAGTGTTTGTACGGCCAGGAAAGGGGGGGGAAGTTAGGAGGCAAAACTGTCACCAAGACAGCCTTCCTTGGCTGTAGACGTGGGTGATGGTTTTGCTTACAAGCGGCTCGTAGGTCTGTGCGTTTGTGTGTGTGTGTTTGTGTGTGTATGTGTGTGTGTGTGTGTGTGTGTGTGTGTGCGCGTCACTTGCGAGTGCCACCACTCCAACAGGTGCATAGTTTTTTCTGCTTGCGCGTATCACACCTGGTGCCTTGAGCTACGTAAATGCAGCGACGCAAAATGCAACCACAATTAGGTTGTAAAGCAAGCCTTTTGGCTGAAGGTCCGGGGCAAACACACATTGCTTATACATTTTTATGACCACCTAACCGCTATACACTCACACAGCCCAACACCTGCGCCCCAACACACCCCAGCATACACACATGTACACAAACCAACACACCAATACCAACACACACGCGCACCCCACTACAGGTGTCCGTGCTGTATGCGGCGGCACCCGTCACAGGCACCTGTCAGGGCAACCCCTCCCATCCTAACAGCCAACAGCACCCCCTCCCCTCCTCCATCTCCCCCAACCATGCCTCCTTCCAAATCCCTGCCGGTCATGTGATGGGTCGCAGTTTGGTGCTCCCTCTCCGCTTCCACGTGCGCCCCGCCCTGCAAATCACGTCCACCTCTTTCAAACAGCAGTACACACCCACGCGAGACGGGCTCAGGTATGCAAGCAGAAGAGGTTGTACAGTACGTTTCTTAACTAGTGCCAGTGTCCATAGCAACCTCGTCTTGTGTATTGTACTGCAACACACACAAACACTCACATACACACACGCACGTACACACACACTCACGTACTCACACACTGACGCGCTTACACACACACACTTGTCAATATGCGCATTTATAATGTGTACATTTCAATAGGAAAGCAGGCATGTATATATACAAACCAAGTACACACACGATACACACAAATGACAGGTGCAGGCCCCAGCTCCTCCTTCCCCCCCATTCCCCTTCCCAGCCCAAATTCCAGTGCAACGACATTCCCCTCTCCTCCTCTCAACCAGCTATTGAATCTCCACATTGCAGCCCAGGCTCCGCTCAAAACCCAAAAAACACGTCTCCCCCTCCTGCAAAAGCACCCACATCGATTGCCCACCAGCTGCAAGCCACTTTTTTGGAGCCGCTCACTCTGCCAGGGGGACGGTTGCGCGCTGCACTAGGCCTTGGGGGGGTGGGTGTCAGCAGGAAGGTGAGGTATCTTGTGTGTGTGTGTGTGTGTGTGTGTGTGTGTGTGTGTGTGTGTGTGTGTGTGTGTGAGAGAGAGTGTGTGTGTGCGCGTGTGTGCGTGTGTGTGTATGTGTGTGTGTGTGCGCGTGTTCGTGTGCATTTAGCAGCTGAGTATTCGGCTGCCTCGGAGTTTTTGGCAGGTTCGCGAAACTCCACAGAAATGATAGGAAATAGAAGGAAAGTCTTAATCTATATTAAAAACTAATACCTAAACCGATTGGAAGCGAAGCCGTTGAGCTTCCTCCAAGGAATTTGCATTTTATAATAATGTAGGGTGCTTCAGCCTAAAAAGGATGGCAGACCAGGTCCTCATTGAGCCGAGGACAAGCGTGTTCACTGGGGGTGAAGTCCGCGTGGTACGCGATGGCGCACTCACCTTCCTTATTCACCTTGAAGACAGGTCAATTGTGTGCAAGCACTCAGCTTCCAACGTACAATTGCATGTGCAGGCAATCCTACCCGTAGGTGACATACCTCGTTATGCTTTGGATGCCTACATGGGTTGCATCAGCCTGTCCCGCCACATTGCACACAGCAGCATGCGTGCCCACTACCAAGAGCCCACACAAAAAACTCCGTTTGGCAACCTGGATTGGGACAAGGGTTTCATGCATATGCGGTACTTGCAAGTAAGCAGAGTTCCTTCCTCTCACATGCTCGCGTTCAGGATGTCATGAAGAGGTGCAACGCTGTTGTACATATCCCCAAATTGAGGCCCTATGCTAGTTATCAGTCATGTCAGGCCTGGAGCACATCCCAAGACTCATGCACATACAGTAATTAAATGCACAACAGTGAAGCCAAGTGCAGCTGCCTCTGATGACACGCTCAACAACAAACGCCACCAAATTGCATGCACAAAATGCATATGCTTGTACAACTACATGCGGTACATGCGTGAACATGAATGCTCAAGAAACCTGTAAACAAGGAGTCAAATGAGCTGGCAAAAGTGAAGCAGGTGCACCTGAGGCAAGCCTGGAACAGACACACAAACACAGACTCATACCACATCTGTTATGGCCGGCATGTTCCTGCCGAATGTCTAGCTGCTCAGCTCCTGCCTTTGTACACATACACACACATACACACACATATACAATCACATACACATGCATAATACATACATACACATATCTACATACATATCTACATAAATACATAGATACGCATACACACACGCACACACACACGCACGCACGCACACGCACACACACACACACACATACACATACACATACACACACTCACACACATACACACACACACTCACACACATACACACACACACACACACACTCACACACACACACACACACACACACACACTCACACACACATGCACACACATGCATAGCTGGACGAGGCCCGCAAAAAGTCACGTACTTGCGACCTCCACCGCCAGCGGCAAATCGTGGCTGTGGTGGGGGTGGTGCACTGCCCTTGGACGTCATCCCTGCGTGCTGCCCACGCAGAGTTCACAAAAATGTGCAAGTGGGTGCTGAAAAGCATGTCATCCTTGCACATTAAGCGTGGCGTTTCTGTATGAAGGCGTGACTGCATCCTTCAATACAGGAATCTGGCTGCTGTAATGTTTCTATATCGTGGGTCGTGTTGAGTGCCCTTGTTGTTGTCTATGCATGGATGCTTTTTGTTTAAGGCGTGCATGATGTGGGGTTTGAAATCTTGAGGGGCCACCGTTGTATGTGTATGTTGTGTCAAAGAGCCAGCATGGTAACGACAAGGAGTGGATTCAACTAATGGGAGAGGGGTGGCTCATTTAATTCCCTTAACAACCACAATTTGAGTTTACCTTTGAAACCTGCAAAGGAAGGAGTCAAAGAGTGTGCATACGCACATCACACACTGCCTATTTCGATTGAACTGTTAGCTGCAAGCTTCTCTCTCGGCCCCCTGCCATCCCCATCCAAGTTCTTGCGGCACGATACGTAAGCACATTGAAAAGTATTTACAAACGTGTACGCACGCCACATGCACACACAAACATGCACCTGCTCCCTTGCAGCCTGCTGTTCCCTGAGGCCCTCATTCGTCGCTGCCTTCTAGTGAACCCCAGCGAGGACCATTTCCGCCAGAGCAGGGAGCAGTCGTACGAAAACCTCATCCTCTTTCAGCAAGGAGGTGTGTTTTCAAAACGGGAGGGGCTCAAACAACACAGCCCACTTTAATTCCATCCTGTGATTTTGGGAAGAGCGTGGACATGACATGCTCTAAAGAGCTGTTGGGGCTTAGCCTGTAGCGCATCTCTTCGCCTTTACTATTCACGTGTGCCCGTTACGCCCTGCTTACTCCACAGCCGTGTAAAGCTTTTTGATTTCAAGCACGCAACACGTTTTCCATGTGGAAGAGCACCGTTCAAGAAATGACGCGGTGTGGAGCAGGATATAACAAGCAGGAGTTGCCAGCTGGTGTGGAGTCAGACCAAACGATCCGTTGCTGATCAATACTTGCAGGCAGCCCCAAGCACCTGGAGCAGCAGTTCAGTCTGTGGCTGCACGACCTGGCGGCTCTCATCCTCACAGGTCAGAGTTGAATGCACAAACATGCAGAAACACACAACCATACGATCGGCCTGCCACAACCCAGCTTGTTGTAGGCACATTCTGTCAGACTCATGCGTGCCTCCACTCACTGGTAGGCCAGCACATATGACATACCTTACAGACTTGAGTCAGGCACGCCTGCGTATCTGTATGCTGAGCGATTAGAGTGCAGTTTTTGATCTGGCCTGCGTTTTATGGCATGCAGAACTCTGCATTGGCAGCGCTTGCTGTGACGTGTGTGTGTGTGTGTGTGTGTTTCCGTGTGTTTATGTGTGTGTGTATATATTTTTGCCTGATTGTGTGCGTGAGCGTATGTGCATACTTGTATACTCACGTGAGTGAGTATGTTATTGCTACCAGCATAGCCCTTTTTTCTTTTATATGTGATTGTCGTTTCTGATGTGTGTATGTGTTTTTCTGATCTGTGTTCTTGCTTTTCTTATGTAAAGCGGATCACTGGGCTTAGGTTTGCCCACACATTCTTCTCGTGAACACTTATGCGCTTATCCTTGTAAATTCAACTTTACCTTTGTAACTGTAATGTGGACGAACACAAGCTTGTCGTGTCTGTTTGTGTTTACCTGCAGAGGGGAGATTGGGTCCGACTTGGTATCTTTTCTCAACGTTTTGGGTGTGGAACTTGCAAGTAATCTGGCACGCCCTACTTGTGGGTGCCTTGCTTGTGGGTGTTGAGAAGTTGCAATACTTGGTGCTTGAATTGTATAGAATACGAACTTTTGGAGGATGTACCCATCATTCTTTGCTCACAGAGCTGGAGCACTGGGTCCTCAGTGCCTCTCCTTTGGGTATGCCCATGGGCCCCGCCTGCTATGCAGACAGCGCAGAATTCACGTGCAGTGCCCCTGCTGGAGCGTCTACCGGGACGCTGGATGAAGATGAGGTATGCAGTAGGTATATGTTCGTGTGTACGTAGACATGTGGATGCGCGTGTGCGTTTGTGCGTTTGTGCGTGTGTGCGTTCACACTTTTTTGTGGGCAAATCCGACTTGTAGGCAAAGTATGATGGCATACACATTATGAGAGGCAACAAGGGCAGTGTGCAAAATTTTTATGTAGGCGCACGAAAAAAAGCGATGGGGGCGGCTGATGAAGGCTAAGGGTGACCTTTGCCTCATGGCAGGGTCTCTTCAGGATGCCTTTGACCACTACAGGTGGGGTGCGCGTGTGTGCGTGTGTGCGTGTGAGTGTGTGCAGAGAAGGTGTGTGTGTTTGTAGTATGTAGTATGTGTATCGGAAGGAGGAGAAATGTGTAGAGGTGGTGTACTTGTGGAAAGGGCTCCTTTGACCATTAGGGGGGAGAGAGTATTGGAGTGGAGGAGGTGTCAGGTCAGTGGCGAGATAGACTTCAAAGGATGCATGCCAGGCGTTTTGTGTTGCTGCCTTTTCTTCCGAGGGGACGCTTTCACAAGAGACCTCTCCATGCACTTCACAAACCCTGTGCCATGCTCCTTGATCCACAGGACCTGCTCCGACCTTGCCCGCGTTAGCAACGACCTGGTGTGGTATGGGGGTGCAATCGAGGGTATGGCCACTGCACGTGTACTGGGCGCCCTCGTCCAGGCAAACCCCTGCCCCTTTGCTTTAGACCAGCAGCAGGCTGGTGAGGGGCAGCAGCAGCAGCAGCAGCAGCAGCAGCAGGGGCTCCTTGAGCCTGGCATGGCAGAGCCGAAAAGTGCCGGTGAGTGTGTTATTACAATTATTACGTGTGTGTGTGTGCACGTGCCACACATACAATGGCGATGCTTCCCCTTGCTGTGGACATGTGCTTATAGGCAGGTGGACATGTTCAGGCACCCTGCTCAATTGCTCAGAGGATGCATCACAGTCTCCTGTCCTTCTGGGTACCATCTTTTCCCTGTCCGCTTGCTGCATGCTTATATGCTTATAGGCACGCTTGTAGGTATGATCAAGCTACGCCCCCACCCATATATCCATGCACCTCACCCACGCCCACGCCCCCCATCCATATATCCATGCACCTCACCCACGCAACTGCTCAGGAAACAAAGGAAAGGACTTACCCGCGCTTGTTGCATTTTTTTCCCATTTGTTAAGTACTCACGGACAGGGACGCATCCACGCACCTCACCAACACAACTGCTCAGAAAGCACAACACAGGCTCCGTCTGTGTCACCAGGGCTGTTACTATTCTTAAGACTTCTGTGTTTAACATATAGTCATACAAAATAACTGCTGTATGCTCTATAGGCTCACACATGCCAAAATGCCAAACCATGGAGTATTAATTTTTATACAAACACCTTTTTTAAATTACTGCTTGTTGAGTGCTTGCAGGCATGGACACGTTCACGCACCCCACAGTTGCACAGGCCCTGCGAGACGCGGGGGTTGAGGGGGAAGTGCGAGGCTTGCTGCTGGATGCCCGTGCTGCCTACCAAAAAAAGGTGAGCTGGGACGTTATGTGTTTATGTCGCAGGAATGGCTTGCTTTTGAGCGTGTATTGAAAGACTTTATAAATGTATGTACGGGTCGTGTGGGTTGCTGCTCCGTGTTGCGTGTGCTGTCTATCAGTGAAGTGAACTGATTCAGGCGGGGCATTGGAGACTGTTCAGAAAGAGAAAGGGGAAGGCAAAATATTGCAGGCTATTTGGTTACGCATTTGGTTTTTTTCCATCACTGCCTGGCACTGCCATGCAACTTAATAACGTTTCCGACCATGAATCAAGCTTGCCCACGGTTAGTGTAGCCGTGCACGTGTCCATCGCTTGCTAGTATCAAAACAATAGTTATGAAATAATTGCTCGTGACTTGCTGACTCCAAGACGCAATTATGAAGGCTTTGAGGCAGGTACTGCTGTTCGTGGTAACTCAAAGCAGACGTACGAATGTCTGCTTCACTCTCTAAAGTACGGTACCACACATCTGCAAATGTGATGCTCCTATGCATTAGAACTGCGAGATT
>Ga0307945_1001892_pt1 | contig 16706 bp, 28 predicted proteins | sample OrgLakmetagen228_FD_201818 | JGI IMG/M metagenome (GOLD analysis project Ga0307945, IMG submission 201818) | Saline water microbial communities from Organic Lake, Antarctica - #228 | ecosystem: Environmental > Aquatic > Non-marine Saline and Alkaline > Saline | place: Antarctica: Organic Lake...
CCCCCCTACTGCGCTGTTGCCCACCCCGGCTGACACGCACGCAGCAGCAGGGGCGGCTGCGCCAGGGCCCGTACTTCATCATCGAACACCCACGCACACGGCTACAGCAGCAGGGGCAGCCACACCCACGCCGCCCGTGGTAGGCTCACAACCCACCCCTCCCCACAGCGCCCACCCTCACCAGCAGCCTGGGCAACTGCAAAAGCACACGCCTTCCCATGTCACACACCCACACCAGCAGCCACAGCAGCAGCCTGGGCAACTGCAAGAGCACACACCCTCCCATGTCACACACCCACACCAGCAGCCACAGCAGCAGCAGCAGCAGGAGCAGGAGCAGGAGCACACGCCCTCCCATGTCACACGCCCACACCAGGAGTCACAGCAGCAGGGCCACAGCGTCGCGATGCAGTTCCCCACCCCTACTGCACCCCCCCCGCCCTCACCAGGCATCGCATGCCAGTTCCCCACACCGCACCCCTCCTCCTCCTCTGTGCCACCCTCCCACACCCACACGCAAGATGCGGGGCCCACAGGGCAGGTGTGGCCCTCCTCTTCGTCGGTAGTGGCGCACATGCCCACCCCACAAGCAGGTGTGTACGTGTTTGTATGTTTGTAGGGTAGGCCAGAAACGTATACATAATAGGTACGATATGCGTGTGTATACACCGTATGTTGGTGATTTCCAAGCCAAAAGAACCGTATGTATATAGTTCTGGCCAACCTTATGTGTTTGTGTGTGCGCGGTTGTGGGTATGTGTTCGTGGGTGTGCATGTGCATGCGTATGAGTCAGATCTGATGATTGTGATCTCTATGCATGGACGTTTGGAATTCTGGGGCATGCATTTTAAGACTGTGTGTGTAGGGAGGGAGGAAGAGGGGGGGGGGGGGCTACGTGCTGACACTGCCAACCACACACAGCCCTTGCGAGCACGCATATAGACGCGTGTACACACATATTCTCATGCACACACACATGCACACACACTCACACTCACGCACACGCAAGCACACTCACGTGCAGATGCAGCCGATACCATGCTCTCGAGCTACAGTGTAGATCAGGAGCAGCAGCAGCTGGACCCTACACACCTTAACAGTACGTGTACCCCTGCTGACTGCTTTTGTACACAACTGACCGCTTCATGTACACGCTCCCTGCAAACCTCGATAGTACGTGTACCCCTGCTGACTGCTTTTGTACTCAACTGACCGCTTCATGTACACACTCCCCCTGACACCAGTGCATGAACAAACAGGCGCAGGTGAAGCTGCTGATCAATGTGCCACGTGCGTCAGGCCCCTACTTTAATTCATTGCAAACATCCTCTGGCAGCAGTGCGCCTCCTTCCCACACTGGGATGTGCATTTCCCCTCCTGAGCTCATTCTTAGGGTTGGCCAGGACCATATATATACAGTGTATATACGGTATTTTTGGCAGGGAAATCACCAAATATGCGGTCATATACGGTGCATATGTACGGTTCTGGCCGACCCTACTCATTTCGCGTGCACACTTTTTCTCTGGCAAAAGTGCCAGGTCCATCCGTCACATGTGATCGCTGCTGCCAGAGGATGTGTGCATTGCAACGTTGAAACGCTGAATAGGTCCCAGCGCAGGTCCCAGCGCAGACTGGAGGAACAACGCAGAGCTCCTTTTATTACAGAGATTGGTGCTCATTTCCGTGATAAAAGGGAGCTCGTATGTTCCTCTTTCTGAATGCAAGAGAGCTGTTTGCCACTCGCGAGGTGTTTGATCTGCCAGTGGCACTTCAGAAATGTGTCTTTCCTGCTGACACCGCTTGGGTGTTTCTCTCTCGCTTCAACACTAGAGGCATCTGTAGTGATCAAGATCCTCATTCTCTGTGTGATCTGTGTGATCTGTGCCGGAACTGTGAGTGTGGTAGCTGCTTTCAAAAATCCATTCTAATACAATCAGCACGATGTGGTATACTGTAGGCTATCACACATTGCTTTCCCTTTTTCTTTTCCCCCTTGCATACACTCACACACATTCTCAAACATACACATACACACACACAGCTCACACAAGACCCTCTTGCATAGCACACGTGCACACACAAACACACACAAACAGGTGACAAGACCCCCCGCACAAATACACGTGCCCCCCCCCCTGAGGGCCAGCGCAGGCGTAGCAGTGGTGCTGGCAGCCCAGTAGATGGGCTATGCACTGCTGAAGGTGTGCACGTGTGTGAATGTGAGTGCGTGCGTGGGTGAATGCGTGTGTGTGCGTGTTGGTTAGGTGTGCTTGTGTACGTGCGTTGCTGCGAGTACAGGGCGCACTGTTGATCCTGCAAGCATGTGTGCAGCAGTGCATGTTGGTTAGGTGTGCTATGTGTGCGTGTGCTGCTGCGTATTCAGGGCGCTCCATTAATCCTGCAAGCATGTGTGCAGCAGTGCATGTTGGTTAGGTGTGCTATGTGTGCGTGTGCTGCTGCGTGTTCGGGGCGCTCCATTGATCCTCCAAGCATGTGTGCAGCAGTGCATGTTGGTTAGGTGTGCTATGTGTGCGTGTGCTGCTGCGTATTCAGGGCGCTCTATTGATCCTGCAAGCATGTGAGCAGCAGTGCATGTTGGTTAGGTGTGCTATGTGTGCGTGTGCTGCTGCGTATTCAGGGCGCTCCATTGATCCTGCAGGCATGTGTGCAGCAGTGCATGTTGGTTAAGTGTGCTATGTGTACGTGTGCTATGTGTGCGTGTGCTGCTGTGTATTCAGGGCGCTCCATTAATCCTACAAACATGTGTGCAGCAGTGCATGTTGGTTAGGTGTGCTATGTGTACGTGTGCTATGTGTATGTGTGCTGCTGTGAATACAGGGCACACCGTTGATCCTGCGAGCGTGTGTGCAGCAGTGCATGGCGGCAGCCCTGCACAAGCACGCACTGCAAAGGTGTGCGTGTGTGTTTGTGTGTATCTTGGTGTGAGAGTGTAATTTACACGTGGTTGCCTGCGCAGCTGCGCGCGTTCAGGCAGCCAATTGGGTTGCGCTGTGCACCGTGCTTCGTGCCCACACGCACACACACAAATGAACATGCGTGTACGCAGGCGTACACACATACACACACAAGCACCCACACTTACACACACATCTCAGGCGATGCTGTGGGCAAGGCTACCAGTGTCAAGAAGGGCGACAAGAGTCGAGCATCTGGGGCACACATTGCAGAGGCTAAACAGCAACAGGTGAGGAGAGCTAGCCCCTTGTACGTGTGTGTGTGTGCCTGTACCTGTGTGTGTGTAGTAGCAACAGGTGAGGAGGGCCAGCCCCTCGTACGTGTGTATGCCTGTGCCTGTGTGTTTTCCTGTGCGTGCGTGTGTGTGGTGGGGTGAATGTGGGTGGGTGGGTGGAGGTTGTGCTGGTGCGGTGGCTGTGGGCATACCTCTCTCTGTGCATGTGTGTTGAGTCTGCTATGGGCATACCTCTCTCTGTGTGCATGTGTGTGTGTCGAGTCTGCTGTGGGCATGCAGCTGTGTGCGGCTGCGGCTGCAGACATGATGTTTTTGCACGTCTCCCCTCCCTTTGTCTTTTGCTTGAGCTCAGATGTACAACCATAAAAAGATACAATACATAAAGTTCACGTGCGCACACCTGCACCTGCACACACACAGGCACACACACGCGCACATCATATGCACACACACGCCCCATGCCCTTGTGCCTGAAGGAGGCAAAGTCCTGATTGCAGTGCAGCACACAAAAGCACTCATGTGCACACGCACACACACTCAGGAGCACACGCCCCGTGCCCTCATACCCGAAGGAGGTGATTCCCTCATCGCTCATGCAGCGCATGCCCACTCCCCCCCCCCCCAGCCACAACCACAGCCACACAGCCCGCACACGGAGGGGGTGCGTGTGCCAGCGAATCCTGATGTGATAGACCTGAACCCAATGTCTGCACGGAAGGCAGCCAGGCAGTCGGCCGTCGTGAGGGTGGCACAGGGCGGGGGTGCTGTGTCCCCTGTAGCGCGTATGGAGCCTGGGGTAGGGTCTCCCTCAGCGGCAGAGGCAGCTGGCCTGCGTGGTGGTATTCCCGGTGGTGTTTGTGGTGCTGATGGTGGTGGCAATGGTGGTATGACTACCCCTGCACACTGTACCGCCCAAGCACACTTTGCATCAGGGGAACAACACGGCTTACCCGCGGCAATGTACACTCCAGCAGCAGCAGCAGCAGGAGCAGCAGTAGGGCAAGATGGTGGCAGTGTGTGGGGGTCTGCGGGTGGCTGGCAGCCAATGACGAATGTGCGCCTGGCTCGTTTGGAGGATGATATGGTGATGGAGGTGAGAGAGAGAGAGAGAGAGAGAGAGAGAGAGAGAGAGAGAGAGAGAGAGGGAAAGAGAGAGAGAGAGAGAGAGAGAGAGAGAGAGAGAGATAACTTGTCATTGCATACACACGCAGGATCCACAGTTTTAAAAACGCTCTGCACAAAAGAATGAATTTCTGCATCTTGTTTTGCTTTCTTATCCTATTCAAACAATGCCTCTCATGCAATAACGTGTGCTGTGTGTGTCTTTTTGTTTGGTCAGGATGGCACCATGGAGCCCACACAGCACGAGCACCAAGATCTATTTAAATAGCGCCCCCACAGATCTCATGCAATAACGTGTGCTGTGTGCGTCCTTTTGTTTGGTCAGGATGGCACCATGGAGCCCACACAGCATGAGCACCAGGTCGAGCACCGCATGCCCGAAACGATGCCATGGAATGACGGCATTGGCAACGGCTTGCCCTCAGATAATAACGAACGCAGCGGCAACGTTTTGTGCGTGAGGTACGGGGATTAGTGCCCAGGGTTGTGTGGCTGTTCTTAATTGATGTGGGGGGCACTTTGATTGCTAGTTCCTGACTGGCTTGGGGGGTAAGGATCTGGAGGGAGGGACTGAAAGCAGCAAACTGAAATTCGCAAAGCGGCCAAGCATAGTGTGCATAATGCAGTATACAGAAGGACACTGAACAACTTTCTTTAATGCACTTTCCAGTGTGCATTGTGCAGATACTAAGCCACGCACATTTAAACACACACAGCAAACACACACACTCACTCACACGCTCACTCACAAGCACACATGCGCACACACACATATACACGCACACACGCTCACACTTATAAACACGTATGCATAGGTGTGAGCAAATCTCCATGCAGCCTCAGCACCTGTTTCATGCGCGGCCCCTTCCCCACCGCCACTTTGCTACCCTTCTTTCCATCCAAATAAACACATGTTGACGCTCTTTAAACAAAAAACTGTTTTCCTTATTTCTTATTGTTTAATGACTGCGTGCTTGGAAATTTGCAAACGACCACACCACCTTTTCTCATACCTTCGTAGAGAGTCCCTCCTCATCGTACGCTCGCCTTCACCAGCGCACACTTTTCCTTCCACACTTTCTCACACCCTTTCATACCCAACAGTCCCTCCTCATCGTACGCTCACCTTCACCAGCACACACTAATACTTCAACACTTCCTCACACCCTTTCATACCCAACAGTCCCTCCTCATCGTACGCTCACCTTCACCAGCGCACACTTTTCTTTCCACGCTTTCTCAAACCCTTTCATACCCAACAGTCCCTCCTCATCGTACGCTCATCTCACCAGCGCACACTTTTTCTTCCGCACTTCTTCAAACCCTTTCATACCCAACAGTCCCCCCCTCATCGTACGTTCACCTTCACCAGCGCACACTCTTCCTTCCACACCATCATACCCTAGTCGACAGTCCCTCGTCATTGTACGCTCATCCTCACTAGCAAAGGCAGCTTTCTAACTTCTACTGTTCCTTGTACCCCTGCGTGCAGCCCCAACGCCTTCACCAAGCGCGGCCCCCTTCCCACCGCCGCCACCTGCCCCCCCCCTGCTCCCGTACCGGGCAGCACAAACGGCCCCTGTCCAACCACACACGGTAATTTGGGTGCTGGTGGTCGAGGTTGGAGCGCAGGCTTTGGTGGTGACGGCGGTGGGCGGCGTGCTGATCTGTTCGAAGCTGCAACCGATGGTGACCTGGCGTCCCCTGTCGGCGGCGCTGTACAGAGCCCTCCTCACGCTCAGCAGCAGCAGCAGCAGCAGCAGCAGCTGTCGCCAGCGCACCGGCTGTGTCCTGGATTGGAGCAGGTGTGAAATTTGTGTGTGTCTGTGTGTGCCTGCATGCGTGTGTGTGTGTGTGTGTGCGTGTCCTGGCAGGTGCGGAGATATTTGTGTGTGTGTGTGTGTGTGTCCTGGCATGGAGCAGGTGTGAAACTTTTGTGTGTGTCTGCGTGCATGTGTGTATGCGTGTCCTGGCAGGTGCAGAGGTATTTGTGTGTGTGTGTGTCCTAGCATGAAGCAGGTGTGCTATTTTGTTCGTTTATGTGGTGCGTGTGTGTATTGTGTGTGATCTGGATGCATAAGTGTGTATTGTGTGTGATCTGGATGCATAGGTGTGTATTGTGTGTGATCTGGATGCATAAGTGTGTATTGTGTGTGATCTGGATGCAAAAGTGTGTGTAGTGTGTGATCTGGAATGCATAAGTGTGTATTGTGTATGATCTGGATGCATAAGTGTGTATTGTGTGTGATATGGATTCATAAGTGTGTATTGTGTGTGATCTGGATGCAGAAGTGTGTGTTGTGTGTGATCTGGATGCAGAAGTGTGTGTTGTATGTGATCTGGATGCATAAGTGTGTAATGTGTGTGATCTGGATGCAGAAGTGTGTGTTGTGTGCATGAGTAGGTGCTGTAGTGTGTACCTAGTGGTTGTGTACCTAGTGGTTGTATGTGCGTACGTGTGTGTGTGTGTCGTGTGTGCATACTTAGGTGTTGTAGTGTGTGCAGACGTGTGTGTGTTGTGTATGCATAAGTAGGTGCTGTAGTGTGTACCAAGTGTGCTATTGTGTTGTGTGTGGAGTAGGTGCTGTACTATGTAGTGTGTACCTATTGTGCTGTTGTGTTGATGTGGTTCTTGTGAGAGGATCAGTTGCAGGAGGGGTGTGTGTGTGTGCCTTAGCTGCACAAGTGCATGTGAAGTAGGTGCTGTAGTATGTACCTATGGTGTTGATGCGATTCTTGTGAGTGGAGCAGTTGCAGGAGGTGTGTGTGTGTGCCTTAGCTGCACAAGTCCGTGTGTAATGTGTGCAAGCTAGATCCAAATATTATGTAACACACAGGTGTGTGAGTGAGTGAAGTAAATGCAGGAGCTGGTGCGTGTGTTTGTGTGTTGTGTGGGGGGGTGCGTGTGTGGTGCTGGTGCAGGTGCAGGGCTCTACGTACTGTGCGTGTACATATCAATTAGAGTGTGTGTGTGTGGAATAATTGGTTAGTGTGTCTGTGCATGAATGGGTGTGTGCAATGGTGTGCGCGCTGTGTGTATTCATTGCTGTGTGCCGCTTGGTGTGTGTGCGTGTGTGCGTGTGTGGTGTGCTTATCAGGTGCTCTATCTGCATCAAGACCATGAGTGCTTTGCATCTTTTTTGATGGGCGTTATCTCTCACCATTTTCACTCTTATATGTGCAGTGGCAGCATGCACGCATGCACACACACACACACATGAAAACACACACAAACACACACACACGAAAACACACACACACACACATACACGCACACACATGCAAACACACAGATACGGGCAGCGGCAGTTGCAGGAGCTGCAGCACTGGCAGCCCGCACAGATTCAGTGCTGTCTGTGAACTCTAACGCACCCGCACCTCTGCCGGCATCAGCAGCAGCTCCTCCTGTGGTGGACGGCCAGGCACACGCACCATGGGGACTGCAGGTGTGGGGTTCCCCACATACATTCAAAAAATTGATGATGATGATACCTTAACCTATATATATTATATATATATATATAACGATGATCAGAGGGTAGACTGATCTGGCCACCGATCAACTTTCCAAGGGTGCACGTGATTTAACATATAAGTGTATAAACGAATATGCCTTCTGGCTGCCTGCTGCTTCATCATTTCCCGTTTCCTCCTCCGCACCGGCTGACCTCATTGGTGCTTCATTGGTACTTCATTGGTACTTCATTGGTGCTTCATTGGTGCTTCATACCTACATCATCATATGTATCATCACATGTATCATCATCATATGTCATATGCATATGCTAGCATATGAAAATTTAGCATCATGCATAAATGCATAAAATGCATAATGCATAATGCATAAAATAATGCATCATCATAATTCATCATCATAATGCATAATGCAAATGCCTGTTTCCTCCTCCGCACAGGCTGACTGACTTGCAGCAGCAGCAGCAGCGGCAGCAGTCCCATTTCTCACAACATCCTTGGCGTACCCCTCTAATGAGTGCTTCGTGTCACCTTGAGTATCGTCCTGTTTCACCGCTCCATGCAGGTCGACGTACAGCAGCAGCAGCAGCAGCAGCAGCAACAGCAGTTCTTCTCCCCGCAGACGTCTTCTGTTGTATCTCCAAGGGTGCAGCCAGATGGCGCATCGGTGGCAGGCTCACAGCAGCGGTTGCAGCAGGTGCGTGTGAGATTGTGAATGTGAGTGTGTGTGCACATGCACATGTGCGTGTGCGTGTATATGTGTGTGTGTACGTGTGTGTGTGTGTGCACAAGTGAGTGCACATGTGCGTGTATATGTGTGTGTGTGTGTGTGTGCACAAGTGAGTGCACATGTGTGTGTATATGTGTGTGTACGTGTGTGTGTGTGTGCACAAGTGAGTGCACATGTGTGTGTAGGTATGTGTGTGTGGATGCTATTATGTAGATAGTAACTACTAGTTACATTTATAAAGTATCAACAATGCAGGACACGTGCATGTGTGGGTCTCCATATGTATGCAAAATGTCTCAAGTACACTTGCATGTGTAAGTTTCATTTATCTTGTGTGTGTGAGTGTGTGTGTGCGTGTGTGTGTGCTATTCTGCGTGTGTGGTACACCATAGGGCATTATGGCAGGGAAGACTGCTCAGGACAGCAGCAGGAATGTTGCATTCAATATTGCAAATGCAACCGCTTTTTCCTTTTAAGGTGCTTTCTCACAGAGATCTGAAGAACACTTTTGTGTGTGTGCTTGCCTCACAGGGCTTGGCAGGGGAGGCTGCACAGAATGGCAGCGGAGATGGGGACAACTTTGGGGGATATGCACCTGCCGCTGCACCTGCTATGACGCCGAGGTCTGTTTGTGTGGGTTGTGTTTTTATGCATGCATGAATGTTTTTGTGTGTGTGTGCAATGGTGATCTACCATTTGGGGGGCCACGCACCTGCTACTACGTGCCTGCTATGACGCCGCGGTGTGTTTGGTTTGTGTTGAGTGTGTATGCATGGGTGTTTGTGTGTGTGTGCAAGGAAGAAATGGTGACCTCTAACAATTTGCAAATTTCAAACAATGTCAGAAAAATTGCACTGCAGGGCACATCTTATAATGTTGCAGTTCCTGGTGGCTTGCTAGGGAGGTGAGCGCTTGAATGTGTGCAAACATGCACTCACACACATGCACACATACACACACAGCATGACCCCCAAGATGGCCCGCATGCAAGCGGGCGTCAGTGGCCTGCTGGGCTTCAGGGTGATGCCGCTCCCACAGGAGGGTGCATATGAGTACAGCCACCTCGCGACAGGCATGCGTTTCCAGGTGTGTATGTGTGTATACTTACGTGTGTGAGTGTGAATTGAATTTGAATGTATTTGTGAGCATGTTTTTTTTTGGGTTTGCGTCATGTGTAACCCCTGCATGGCACACGTGTCCAGGTTAGTGTGTGTGTGTTCTGTAAGCACGTGATGAACTTTATATGCTTTGTGCCTTTGAGTGTGTATGTGTTGTGTGTGTGCATTTCAAGTCACCTAGTGCAGCTGTGTTCCAGGTGCACAAAGTGCTTGCATTTCCCTGTGTGAGTGTTCTGTTCTCATAGTGTGTGGACAGACAGACAGGCAAAATGTGAAAAGCAGGCAGAATTGTTGCAAATACCACATCATCTTTCGTTTGCACGTTCCATTCACGATGTAACACTGAGCATGCGCACGTTCACACACAAGCACACACATACACACATCTACACTCACACACCTCACACATCTCACAAACCCCGGACAAAACAAGTGTACCTGAATGAACGCACATGCACACACACCTCACTCTGCAGCTGTGCCCTACGACAGAGGACTCCTCCCCAGACAGCGAGCTCCTCGGCTACCTCCCTGGTACCAACAACGAAGCCCACTCCTTGCACATGCTGGACTTCTTCCCTCTGTGTCTCGGACGAGCACCGGCGAAGCTGCCGTCTTTCATGCACGCCCACTTCCAGTTTGAAGAGGGGGGCAAGCAGGCATTCATGAACCACCTGTGGGAGGCACTCACACACTAACGAGTGTGTATGTTTGTGCAGGCATGCGTGCGTGTGTGTGTGCGTGGGTGTACACATGTATACAAATGTATGTGTTGTTGTGCCGATATAAATCAGCTGAAGGTTGAAGAGGGAGTGGGTACATGCGTGTATGTTATTACTAAACACAGCTAGTCATAGCGCCGTCTTGTGGCTGGTTTCGCGTGCGTAGGTGGGCAGCATGCAAGCGGCTGAAACAAAGCGTGGAAAGGTTGACGTGCAGAGGCAGAAATACACTGCCTACGTTCTTGCAACTCTGATCACGCAAAAGGGTTTGTGCGTGTGGGCACGCAGGGTCGGCACTGAGATGGGTGTGTGTGTCAAGTTTGTAAGTTGATGAGAAAGTGTAGGTGAGTGTTTGTGTCATGTTTTTACCTTGTGAGATAGCAACGCGTTGTGCAAGAGGGCATGATAACTGTTGACAGGGTCAGCCAGGGTCACGCTGCCTAATGCAAGGAAATCAGGAGAGGCCCAGCTTATTAGCATGATTTGAGGTGGGCGTGGGCTGAGCTGAAGAAAATAACACGATGCTGCAAGGTAGGGGCCTTGCGGTGTGTTCTGTCAGCACGCAAGGCCATGTTTATGACGTACGCTCAACATTTGTTTATCTTTGAGGCGCGTTTCTTTATTTTGGGCTCAGGCCATTGCCGTATGAAGGGGTACCCAGCCAAATGCTGATACCCTTTATGTTGTACCAATTTTGCTTGTAACCAAAAGCTTGTAACCAAAAGCACGTTCTTATAGCCTCAAAGGATGCTGACGGGTGCAAGGAATTAAAACATAATGAAACAATGAAACACATCTGTAAGCAGGTCTTGAAAGGCGAGTTTTAAATCTTAAAGGAATAGGGACTTGACGAATGCATTGAAAATGCCACAAGAATGTTGCAGACTAAAATAAGGGAGTGTTTTGTTTTGAGAAGATATCTCTCCTTCGAGTAAAATTCTGCATGCAAAGTATTCAACTATTTTTTAACTGCTGATTGGACTGTGACTGGTTCTCGTCACTTACTTAACGGCCAATAAATCCATGTGCTTAGACACAAAAAATTGTGTTGTTGTATTGCAAGAGGAAATCATATACTACCACCGGGGTACTGACTTATTGTCGCAAATAAGATTGCTCTCCTGGAAAATCATTCGAAAATTGACTGAGTAGGTAAGCAAATGCTCTCCTTAAAGCACAAACGTCTGCGTCTCTACACATCAAATGGGCATGCGCTTCATCTTGAATCTGCTCACAAGCACGCACAATGGTCACACAAAAGAGAGTTTTCATGACCGGCGGGCCTATACACTTCCATCTTTGCCTGGACACTAATTATACAAATTGAAACACCATGCTGCTGCTTACGCGCGCACACGGGACTTGCTGACATTTTCTATTAGCCTAAAAATGTGTATGTTTAGTTTGAGCAGGCACGTTTTTACATTTCAGGATGACATGGATCGCGTCATTTGTTTTTTACTTGCTAAATCTGTTGTGCAGATCCACATGCGCTTGATTAATCCTGCCCTTGACATGGCCAAAGTTGGGTCCAAGCTGCTGCTGACCTCTTTGAGGAGATCTTGTTACGCACACGGCACACAAGATGAAGACTTGCACGAACTAGGCTTCCCCAAGCGCAGCGCCACTATTTCTTTTTCCTTTGGTGGAAGAGTTTTACGGTACCCGGAGTTTAATTAATGTGGGGAGCGGTTTTTCCACTGCCTGCGTAGTTTTTCTTGTTCTAAGCAACACTCGTGGTGGTATGCAGGCTTTTGCGGGGACCAACCACCTGATCCCCACTGAAAAACTTCTCTTAATTGTTTCTCCAGGTGGGATGTTGTGTGTCTCTGCATCCATTGGGTGGTGCAAAACACAAAACAACATCTTTTCCTAACCCGTGCCGGTAGTGTTTACGCTATCTGCTTTCTTTCTTTCTTTTGTCCTGATGGTATGGAGCCCAAAGATTTACATATATGCGGGAATCTGCGAAGAGTTTGAGGCCGAAAGTCAGCTAAATTCAAAGTTTTTGAAAGCATTGAGAGACCGTGCTATTTGTTAGACTGGGGGACCTAGTCTTTATGTTGAGTGCCTCGCAGTGGTGTAGCTAGACGTGCCCTTGGTCCACTGCCTTTAAATTCTCTACTAGCCCTGTCTTTTTAAGCCTTGGTTTTACGTAGGCACCAAAGTAAGCAGGTTCTCCTTCCTTCTTTCTTTCCCATGCTTGACCTTCTCGAATACATTTTGCCCTTCTTTTCATCAACCTGGTTGCCCCCCCTACTTTCTTTTATCTCTTCCAACCTGCCTCTCTTGTTCCCTATTTATTTATCAACTTTGTTTTGAGTTGTTTTCCAGAGACGTATTTTTTGTTGGCCGATGTGAGGTCATGGATGCCAGTTATACCTAGGTCCATAAGCGGTTTGGTAATGCTGATGAGGGTAGGTAATGTTGGGGGGGGGGCTTGCGGGCGGAGGTGACTTCTGAGTTTGAGATCGTCTAGAAACATGTTGTTTCCTATCAAGGCTAAGTGGAGCTTGCTGGCGTGGATGCAAGCAAGTTGGCGTGCTCACATATGTAGGTTGAATTGCCTTTTGATCGGTAGTGAAGTCTAAAACTACCAGTCCAAAACTATGGACATCTTCACGGATCATGGCAGTCAGTGTGCTTCGCCATAAGTTGTGTTTGCCTATTAATCACCCTTCCAATCATTGCATCCCACTTACCCAGGTCTGGATAGGAGCATGGTGTGACCGCAAAGGCGTAGGCCAGACTAGGGATTGCTATGCGTATTATGTTCAGTGTTTGCCGTGGTGAGGCATAAGAGCCTTCAAGGGCGTCAAGCTTTAGCTTTAGGCTTTCGTCCATGTGCCTGTGCTGGTGCTTCCAGTTGAGATTCATTGTCAGTGTGACTCCTAGATAGAGGAAGGGGGAGCTAGGTGTGAAGTATTTTGTTGCTGAGTTGGAATTCGAACGCTTCAGGCAGTGTTGAGCCATATTGGTCTTTAAGGGGGGATGCATTTAAGCTGCCCGTGACTTTATTTTCACCACCAGATATAATAATCCCAGCCCAATCAGAGTAGAGGGTGAGTTTGGTGGCTTGCACTTTCAGGTTTTTCAGGTTACCCATGGGGCAGAGAAGGTCGTCTGCAAAGGAGGCGCTGCTAATGTTGTTAGCCAGATGCGTTTGAAGCTTTTTTTCGTTGGGGATGCAAGTGTGGACGTAGCCGCGTCCTCCTACGTGCAGTCATCCCAGGAGGGGTTCCATATAGAGAAGGAAAAGAAATGGGGAGAGGGTGTCTTCCTGGATGGTGCCTCTCTCTACTGGTATTTGACCTGTGCAGACCCCGGAAGAAAGCTTGACTTGAGTGGTGGCTTTCTCATAGAGATTTTTGACAGCATCTATGGCGTCAGTCGGGAAACCAAGGTTATACATTATCCAGAGCATGCGATCATGGTCAGTGGTATTGAAAGTTGAGGTAAAATCCACAACAAGGGCATAGATGTCATTGTGAAAGGGTTTGGCATCTTCTAGCTATAATCACGTTTTCGAGCTGGTGAATTGTGTCTTTTTGTCTGCAAAAACTAGGTTGTGTGGTGCTGAGTATGGAGTTTGCTTCTGCATATTCATGGAGAGTGTTTGTGATTTGACGTGTCCGTAGTTTGTAGAGGGTATTTGCTAAGCCAATTGGGCGATAGGAGGATGCCTCCGTTTCATCTCCTTTGCTTTTGTCAATTAGTATAGTATTGCTGATTTTCCAAGCTTTTGGCGTGAAGCTGGTTGCCCACATAATAATGAAGAGCATGTGTATGGTTTCCTGGATTTCTGTGGGTAGCATGCGTAGAAGCTCATTTACTATACTATCAGGTCCTGGGAATTTGTTGTTGCTCAGGGTTTAATACATTTGTTAAATGCACTTTTGTCAAGTATAGAGGAGTGTAGCCAGTTTTTATCTTAAGTACCATCTGATTCATCCTGCGTGATTTTTGTTTGTAATTAAAAGGGGTCTGGTTTATTTCCTGGCTCGTTCTCTGTGTGTTCCCATGGGTAGTTTTTAGTTGCTTCTTCAGGAAGGTACGTGCCGTGTTTAATGTTGATAGCTTGCCAGGAGTCTTTGAAGTAGATCTGGGCTTGTTTGGTGGGCTCAGTTTCAATTTTGCCTGTTTCAGGGTTTTTCACAGCTTAAAGGCTTGCCCGTGGCTGTGCATTGTTATCTTGACATATTTCTTTGTTGCTTAATTGAGCAACTGCTGCTGTTTTTTGCGAGCTATTTGTTGTCTTTCTTGTTGTGAAAGGCATCTGTACTGGTAATGTCTTGCCTAGTTTTCATGTAAATGTCTTTTAGCTGTATTTTTAGGGGTAGATCAGGCGCAATGTGCTTTATACCTCGAACTGCCTTCAGGAGCGCTGAGTTGGAGCTGTTTTGTTGTAAGGTTTATTTTGTGGTGCCCTAGTTCTTTATGAAGGGAGAGGATAGGAGGTTTTAAATTTTACTTGATCCGGTGAAGCTTTTTGCTTCATATATTTCTTTTGTTCTTTTCTGGTCGTGGGCTATAGTGGTGATATGGGGGGAGTGAATTAAAAGTTTGAGTGTCCTCTTCTACTTGTTGTTGGTCATCAGTGGTAGTTTTTGATGTGCAGGAGCGGGTCTTGAGGGCTACCTCGTGCACTGATTCAATAAGATTTGTCACTAATATAGCCAAATTCTCAACTTGCTCTTCTGCAGGCATTTCACTCAGGTGTTGCGCAGCCTAGCAGTGTTTCTGGCACTTTTGTTTTGCAGTTCAATAAGGAACGCAAGGGCTTGCGTGTGAGCGGGAGTGAGTACAAGCAGGGTTTCCTGAAGTTTTTGTATAATGCCATGGGAGGGGTCAGAAAGGGCATGTGTGAATTTTAACTGGTCTGAAGCGCTGACAGGGCAAATAATGGTGGCTTGTTTGGCAGCTTTTTTTGCTTGGGCTTTTACAATGTGAGGGATCCGCAGGCTTAGAATGCAGGTGGGTACTATGGCCAGTAGTGGCACGTGGTCGCTCAGGTAGCCTAGATCACAAGTGTAACATGGTTTGCACGTGTTTGCGAGGGCTGTTGGTAAGAGGATACCATCAATACGGCTGAATGAGTAAGTAGTGTTGCCTACACTGTCCTTTCCCGTGGGCCGTGAAAAGGTCCAGGGTCTTGGTTCAGGTAGGTTTGTGTCAACAGGCAAGTGGTGGGGCAGTGGGGAAAAATTGTGGTCCTTAATGAAGTCTTGGTGATAGCCTTATCGATATAATCATAGCCTTATAGAAGGGGCTAAATGGTAGGGGGCAATTGAGGGAGACTGGGAGCACCCCAGCAGCACCGCCAGCCACCAGTAGAGCCACCAACCCCGGACAGCACCGACCTAAAGACCTCAGCAAAACTCGGAGTGACATCCACCTCGTCGAGATCAATTACTGTGAGGACACCAGACTTCAGAACCAGCTGAGCGCCACGCAGGAACAGCACAAAGACGTCTGCAACATTCCCCAAGGAGCCTTCGTTACTCTCCACATCATCCTTTTGGGTGTGAGCGGCACCATCTACAACACTCACACTCTGAAGCCTTTCAAGGAACTGGGTCTTGATTCTCAAAGAGTTAAGAAGCTTGCCTCCAAGCTCCATGTGCACTCTGTGAACTTTGCTGCTAACCTTGTCCATATCAGACGTGCCCGTTCCAGTACTGTCATCAACTCTCATCAGGAGCCAGTTTCAGGCCAAGCCTGCAACCCTCTTGATCCCCATAGATTTTTCTTTTCCTTTTTGCGGTGGAAGAGCTCTACGGTACTTGGTACCAAAGTGGCGCCTTTACGTTAATTAATGTGGGGAGTGGTTTTCACTGCCTGCGTAGTTTTTTCTTTTTCTTTTCTTGGTACATTTTGTCTGCAACATATTTGTTTGTACTTGTTGGTCGGGCGGAGGTTGTGGCATTCATGTCTCCGACGATAGGAGGGGTACAGTAATCGTTTTCATTAATCATGGTTGTTATTTGTGCTTGCGTCTCAAAGCGGGAGGCTTGTGCTACCGGAAGGCCAACAAGTGCCAATGATTAGGAGGTTTGCGTCGGCAGTGTTTAGGATGACAGAGGTGTGTCTACCCTCCGGGTCCGAGTGTACGAGTGAGCAGTTCGTTGCCAGGGCAATGCATTTGCGTACACAGACAATTGTACCACCGTTTTTGTTTGTGGAAGTCCACCATTTGTAGTATGCGAGTCAGGTGTGGGGCACAGTGTATCTGAGTGAAGGCAGTGAATTTGGTAGCCAGTTACAGAAAAGGCATCTGTGTTCCTTGAGGCGCATTCTTGGAGTGAAGAACAGCACAACAAATTGG
>Ga0307945_1001893_pt1 | contig 16705 bp, 16 predicted proteins | sample OrgLakmetagen228_FD_201818 | JGI IMG/M metagenome (GOLD analysis project Ga0307945, IMG submission 201818) | Saline water microbial communities from Organic Lake, Antarctica - #228 | ecosystem: Environmental > Aquatic > Non-marine Saline and Alkaline > Saline | place: Antarctica: Organic Lake...
GTATGTGTGTGTGTGTGTGCGCGCGCGTGGTGTATGTGTGTGTGTGTGTGTGTGTGTGTGTGTTTGTGTGTGTGTGTGCGTGTGTGTGTGTGTGTGTGTGTGTGTTTGTGTGTGTGTGTGTGTGTGCGTGTGTGTGTGTACGTGTGTGTGCGTGTGTGTGCGTGTGAGTATGTGTGTGGGTGTATTCATTTGCTGCACTGCCTCACACATTTACCTCGTTTCCAAGGCCCATCAGTGCTTTGGCAGCACAGCATTGCTTTCCTCCAGCGAAATGAACCTCGTTTAGACAGCAAAAAAAAATTTTAATCTTGGTTTCAAGATTATCATGGCAGAAAGTGCGAATTGAACTAACTTAGGTTTAAAATCATAAAAACATCAATATAATAATATCATGGAAAAGATGCCTCAACGGATGATGTAAGTTTGCACACTATTTTCTGTGCTTCCCCTGCCAGTCGTCCTGCTACCTGACGTCTTTATTAATTTCACTCTCACGCAGCTGGCATGCATCATCTGCCCACCTGAATGCCTCATCATCACATGCATCATCATCAGCATCAGTCGCACAGTACTTATCCTTCCCACTATATGTGGCTGGGATGCCCATTTGCTGCTGGATTCTCTGCGTTATGGTGGTCTTCGTCTCGTGTACGCCTTTTTTTGCTTCGTCGTCCAGCCGCCGCCGCCGCCGCCTGAACAGCAGGAATTCCCAGCTGCTGCTACGGCAGCCAAGCCAGCAGGAGAAACATAAGCGAAAATCTGTCTTATATCAGTGCGCAACCAAAGCCTCTGTCGCTAACGTCAAGGTGTGTTTCCCCATGCGCGCTCAATAAACAGCCGCCGTGCACTTTTGCTTATCATTAAGCCAAGAGTGTAATAACATGGAGTACTGGAATACCCTCAAGTCTTGTGGTAATTTATTGAGGCGATTGCAAGGAGGGTAAATCTGCCATCAGCTGCACCGCTCAGCATGCTTGCTACCATGCATCCTTGCCTTCCTAAAAACGAAAGTGCACAATATTACGTGCATGCCTTCTAAATCAACATCGCAGTCCTGTGTGACAGATATATGCAGTTGCGAGGGAAGCAATTATAGGAAGTGTATGATGTTGTATGTCGTGACGTGATGTTGGCGTACACGCAGATTGCAAACACCCGGTCAGTCGCAGAGGAGCACCTGATAAAGGAGAGCCTCCACAATTTTCACCTCAACGATATAGTACAGCAGACTCAGGGCAGGTTGCTATCTTGTCAGCTGGTGTGCATCAAGGGTTGCGTGCAGCTCTTGCTCTTTATGACGAACTTCAGCAGTCGAGCACTAGCATACCTCAACACCTGTCCTCCCTGGGTTCCGCAGCAGCAGCAGCAGCAGCAAGAGCAGTCTTTTCCAATCCCAGAGACCAAGGGATTAGAGCTTGACGCTGCCAAGCGTATTTGCTCTGATGACGAGTACAGCGGGGTCAGGGAGAGCAGCCTTAATGAGCTGCCAGCGGCCCAATTCAGCGGGGATTCTGCAATGCACGACTTTCATTCCAGTGACGAGGCAAGCAGCGTTGAGCAGAGCAGGTGAGGTCTGTAGAGTGTGAGCGTAGGTGTGCTTATAAATACGAGTGTTAGTGAGGGAAGAGGGTCTGTTAATATTTTTTGATTAACGACGTGTGTCTCATTTTGGAAACCCTTGTGATTGTAATTGTGTGTGCTTATATGTGGGATTTGAACAAGTACAAGTTGCTGGAGTGGAACGCATTAGGTCGTCAAAGATTTCAACGCTGAATAGTGTGCTCATGCCACTTATCTTAAATTGTGCAGATTATTGTATGCTTGAATTTCTTACATGGAACTGCAAGAATGGCTGTGCCTACCGCTTAAGCTAATTTCACAAACCAGCAGGTTAATGTGCACATTGACAGCTGGTGCTTAGCCTCTGTATCTGCCAATCATTGTGGTCGCGTGCCTATTCAAACATGATCTACGCAAGTTCCTCACAAATACGTAAGTTTTGCACCTGCCGGAGAAAGCTAAAAAGAAACTGGAAATCAGCAAGGGTAGAGCAAAATATTGTGAGGTTACATTGAGCAACAAGCTTTGTTCTTCCATCTCCTTGCAGATTCAGCGATGACAGTGCGATGGGTAGTGGGCAACTCTTAAGATTAAGCAAAAAATCTGCAAACCCTCCATGTTCTTCCATCTCCTTGCAGGTTCAGCGAAGACAGTGCGGTGGGTTTATGTGGGGTCCCCTCAAGATCAATCAGAAAAAATAAAAACCCTCCAGCCACTCCTGCCTCTCAACAGTGCAACACAGAAACAGTGGCTTCAGCATCCCAGCAAGCTGGCCCAGCAACAGTAGATGAACACCTCAGGAGCAGCAGCAGCAGCAGCAGCGGCACACCAGATTTGGACCTCACCTCAAAGCTGAAGGCAGGACTCAGCACCTTGCTCCAGGCAGCTGGAGCTCCTCACCATTCTGTGTGCATGCAGATGCAGGATGGTGAAGTGGTGAGATTAGGGCATCCATATCCAGACAGCGAAAAGCCTCCCTCCCCTCCTACCCCGTTCCAAGCTGCCTCTCAAGCTCTGCTGGAGAGGAGCAGCCCTGCACCAACAGGTACTTTACAGTGCTTGCAGGATTGCTTTGATGTAAAAAACGGTTCATTTCTAAGCCCATGGCAGGTCGTTCCCTGCTTGCGTGCTTGAAGAGTAGGCAAAGCCTGCCATTGAGGAGCAAGAAATGTGGCGTGCTTACAAGTTTCAGTTGCCATGTGCATGACTGATGTGTTATGGGCAAGCTTTTTGAATTTTAGTCCTGTCCAATCACTTTATCAAGGGGCGTGATTCACTCCCTTTTGTCTTTCTTCTGCCAGGCCCTTGTACTTACTGTGTGCTATCCATCAGATATGCAGACGTCGCCCCTCCTCGTTTTTATCCTTTTCTATTACTCTTAGCGCTTTTTATCAATGCCTTCTTTTGCTGTCCACCAGTGTCCTGTACTCAGGCTATATCCATCCTTCAAGCTGCGCTTCATTTTCCTTTGCCCTCAATTTCTGTCTCGCAATGCCTTGTCAATCATTTCTGCTCTTGCCCTATGTCACCCTCATCGCTCCTTATTCCCATGAATTTGCCATGGTTTTCACCCGATCTAAAACCCCCCTTTGACAAGCTACCCAATTTGAGTCATCAAGCCAATCTATGCTATATATGCACTTTCATAACCCATATGATCATAAGTGGTTGTACTTTGCTATTATCAACACGCTTCTATTAAAAAAAGGCAGATAGTGTAAACACTATCAGCATGGATTAGGAAGGGGTGTTGTTTTGTGTTCTGCACCACCCCAATGGAAGCAAAGACACAACATCATATTTGGAGAATAAAAATAAGAGAAGCTTTTCAGTGGGGATCAGGTGTTTGGGAGGCAGAAGCTTGCACACCACCAGGTGTATTGCTCAGATATTTGTGGAAGTTGTATCAATGTCTCGTCTCATCTGCATGATTTTTGTTGCGCTTCTATAAACTCTGCAGGTGCCATCAAAGAAGTGGCACACCACAGCACTCCTCCTTTTGCTGTTCAACTTCTCTGTGTGTCGCCTATCTTCCTGGACAGTGACCAGGCACTGAGCTCTACACAGGTGGGCATTGGAGTCACATTTTGTCTTCTCGTCAGTCTCTTTATAATTTTCTTCTTTTTTTTGTATCCTGTTCTTTATAGTTCCTCGTTTTTGGGTTGGTTACATCTGCTGTGAATTAGAGATCTTATAATTAGCACCCCAATCCCATGGTTAATTACTTGTAAATGATGCAAAACTTTAGGGCAGCATTAGCACGAGGATTGAAGAGCTGCAAATCGTTTGGGTTGAGGTCTGATATGCGAATCTGTTTGCAACGCTGACTGGGTGATATTCTTTGTACTTATTTGTCAGAAAGTAAAATCATGGGGGAAGGGGGAAAGAGAGCAAAGAAACAAAAGCACCGAGAGAGAAATTTGGGAAGCGCGTTGTTTAAAAGCCACTGTGTGTTTTTGGTTAAACGGACTTGGAAAATGTTGAATGATGTGTCATTCTCCACACCGTTTGTTTGGGAGTGGGTGGCATCATCTACAATTTACAACAATCACACACTGAAGCCTTTTAAGAAGCTGGGCCTTGAATTCCAAAGAGCTAAGAAACTTGCTTCCAAGCTTCTGGTACATTCTGTCTACTACGCTGCCATACTTATCCATATTAGACGCGCTCTTTCCAGTACCATTACCAACTCTCATCAAGAGCCGGTTTCAGGCCAAGCCTGCAACCCTCCTGATCCTCAATTCATTTTTCTCTCTTTTGGGGAGGAGTTTTATAATACCGAAGTGTATCCTTTTCCTCAATCAATGCAGGGCGTAGTTTTCACTGCATGCGTAGTTTCTGCTCTTCCTTTTTGTTACGTTCTGTCTGCTGTACAAAACTCCATCTGAGCATACTCTCTGTTATTGTGTTGCAGTAACAGTGCTTTGTGCCTGGTCGACACATCCACCATTTTCCGGATTGCACAACACAGCATGGCAGTGCTCTGTGCCTTAAAATTGGAATAAAGTGCAACACAATAGCATCTGTCAAATTTAATTCCAGCATCCCGTTAATTTCATATCCTGTAAACACTGGCAATCTATTTGCTACCAATTTTTTACATGTGTGCCTGCTTATTTGGTAATTTGGCGATGCCTGTACAGCAGGAGGTGGAGGTGGAGGTGGAGGTCAGCGTGCAGAGCCAGTTGTGCAGTGCCGTAATGAGAGCTGTGGTGGTCGTGTCGAGCACAGGAGAGGTCATAGTCGACAGGCCTGTGTGGATCGGCAGCAGCATTAGAAGCAGCAGAGGGAGTAGGGGCAGGTGGAGTAGCGGAAGCAGAGGCAGTAGTAGATTTTGTAGGGGGAGCAGTGGTTCTGGGAGCAGCTCTGAAAGCAAGGGCGCCAGCAGTACCAGAACCAGCACCAGCAGCATTAGTGGGGTGCATACCATCAGGTGCTGCCCGGGTGGTAATTTATATTTAAGAATGTTTCAGCTGGCAGTGAGACCGCACTTTCCAATTTAATTGAGGGGTAGAATGATAGGATGAAGGGGTTGCTCAGGTTTCTATATACTGTCCTTTCATCAACTTTTGTTCTTAGACTGTTTCTGTAGCTACACTGCCAACATTATTTTCGCTTCTGCGTCCCTCTCTGCTGTTTATTACAAGAGCTTCAAACAAATATCTTAATGGATCATTGGAACATTGATGACTTGGACATTGCATCAGTCTCAAACATATGGTGTGGCAACACTTACCAACACTTGATTTAAAAACATGTCTGTTGCTTTAGGCAAAGGATCATGCTTTGAACAATACTGTCTTGAGAGGGATCATGCTTTGAACAATACTGTTGAGAGGGATCATGCTTTGTACAATACTGTCTTTATGGTGTCTGACTTAAGTAGAACATGTGCATGCATGGATGAGTGAGTAGACAAACTGCATCAATCAACTTTACGCAGCTTACACACTTGTCGTTTTTGCTGTCTTAACTGCCCACCAACTGCCGCACCTATTTTTGCAGTAACTAACACTGAACATGCTTCAATCTTTTGTGTTGCAGGCTTTGCCTAGGTATGCTCACTACGGATATGTTCGACAATGAGCTAGGAACCTGCTCCCTCAAGCTGCTGCTCCTACCAACTGAACCAGCAGCTAAGGTAATCTGGGATCTCCTTGCTGTAGCAAATTCACTCTTGGCTTTATTCACTCTTGGCTTTGTACTTCTGTCTTTTTGATTAGCAGAAGGAAATTTTCTCTGTAGTATGTAGTATGTCTGTGATGCTATTCTTCCCATTAATTACCCTCTACCCTGTTTTTGGCCAGGGCGCATTTTCTGCCGAGGTCCGAGGGCAGAGGGCAGGTGCAGATTCAGTGTACACAACTCCTCAATCCCTATTCTACGGAAGCTGCAGCCTGCTGGTGGTGCCTCCAGATATTGCTACGGAGCTACAACACGTCTTGATGGCCAAGATGTTGGAGGAAATTGGGGTAAGGAAGGCTGCAAGTAGTAGTGCAGGTGCTTTTGTACAGAATACAGAATGGATAAGATGTTGGAGGAAATTGGGGTAAGGAAGGCTGCAAGTAGTAGCGCAGGTGCTTTTGTACAGAATGGATAATGAGTGCAGATGGCAACAGAGGTAACGCTGTAGCAGTCTGGAAATTTTTTCTTTTGTGGTGGACCTACCAAAGTGGCTCGTTCTCCTTGAATAATGTGGGGAGTGAATTTCACTGTCTGCGCAATTGTCTAATTAGTTAGGGACAGTGAAGGGGTGCAGATTTCATGAAAAGTAAGCACTGAAACGCAATTGTATTGTGTCGGAGGAAAAGGGTAAGCTCTTTAGTGATATCCAGAATCTATTATCTGTATTAAACAGCCTTGTTAAGCACATTTCAGTATATCAAAAGCACTGTAAGGTGTTTCTTTGCCTCTCCGTTACAAGTTGTAACTTACAACTCAATCATGCATCACACGATTCTGTGTGGCAAATGCATCATGCACCACTTATGCCTACTGCTTTCAGGAGCAGGGCCTGCAGCACTCTGAAAGGAATCATGCGTGGTTGCAGCACTTTCAGCCGTTCCTACAAGATCTGGAGCTGCTCCTCCAAGCGCACGCTGACTTCCGGCAGCAACAGCAGCAGAAACAGGGTCCCCTCTTTTTATACCAACCCACCGGTAGTACTAGCAGCAGCAGCAGCTCACAGCGCCTAAGCAGCTTTGCCTCGCGTGCCGATCGTCATGGCGTGTCAGTGGGCACTTTTGAACAGGAAAGCCCTGCTCACATCATCCAGCCGCACATTGCGTGGGGTGATTTTTCTCCTTACCTCCTCCCTTTCGTTCGATCTGAGCTGCAGTCATGCTGCAAGGCTGCTGGGCTGCAGGCAATGCTGCTGTTGCTGCAGAGTTTGGTGCTGCCTGAGTGTAAGCATTGAGGGCCTAACCATCATTGAAAATTATCATTTTGTTTGTATTATTATTGATCTACCCTGACCTAAGTGCCCGTCTTTGCAGTGTGCACCAGCGATTTTAAAACAGGCAAATTGAACCAAGTTTATGTCTTCTTATCTTCAAGAGTACCTAATGAAGTGCTTCATATAAACTTAGTAGGCAGTGACAAACCACTCCCCACAATAATCAAGGAAAGTGGTGGTACTAGATAGTAAAAAATTCTTCACCCTTAACCTTACCTAATCTTGACTCAGTGGGCACTCTGCCATTTGTATATTAGCAATATACAACAATGTTTGATTTGTTTGGTTTTAGGGCGCAGCACCTTCTATTTTCATCACAATGTCCTGATTTGCCTCTTACGCTTATTCTCTTGCTCAGATGTATGCTCATTTTCTTTTTTGCTTGCTCTAAACATGCCTCAATTACACAGTCCAATTAAGCACAACCTTACAAACAGGGGCTCTGTATGATTGAAAGAACATCTCTCTGTGTTTGTCTGAACCATGCTGCCTTTTTTTTTGCAAATGCTTTGCGTTCTTCTGTCATAATTGAGTGGTCACTGTGATGTAGTAGTAGCACGTGCTCTTTTGAGTTGTCACGTTCCCCGATACTAAACTCGTTATTTCACAAAGAAATAACTAGCGTGTCAAATCGCAGCAGTGTGCAGCAGGCGGCTGTTTTGAATATGCTGGCCTAGGCAGTCCAGCATACTCTGCAGCCAAGACGTTCCACAGACTCCATGCCGCGTTCAAGTCTCTGTGCATCTGGAACGCAGGCTGTGGTTTCTTCACACTTGCACTCTGTGCCAGGACTGCTGCATGGTCCCCATCCCCCACCATCCCACCCCCCGCATCAGCCCTTCCCTCACCTACTCCTTCCCCCTCCCCATCCCATGCTAGTCCCCCCTCCTTCCCACCAGGTGTCCAGAAAGACTGAGCGATTATCCTGCACATTTGTTGGGCCGACCGTTCCTTCTTGATCAGTCTGTACTGCTGTGCATGCTGCAAGTGCGGCTGCCTTACGCTTTCGTCCTGCAACTATTGAAAGTGTGGCCAAACCTGAGGGAGGAACCTCCCTTACCTCCTCTTCATCCTCATCAGATGCATTTGTCAGACCCTCGTCTGAGATTAAACCTGCATCTTGAGAAAGAAGGCGTGCCATCTCTGCATTATCTCCTAATCTGATGCGGGCACAACGTCTCGTGGTGGTAGCAGAGGGGCAGGGTCTTGTGCTGGTGAGCGACGCGCTGCCTGTTTCTCATCCAGCAGCCACTGAGGCTGATCCACCTGCCAGAGTATAAAACCTTTTTATGCATATTGGAGCAACAAAACAGCGTAAGTACGTATGAAGGGAGTGAGGAGAAGGGAGTGAGGAAGGGGGCAGTGACGAGAGCGAGGAAGCCAGTAGGTGGGATGGAGAAGGTGATGATGAGGCTTGAGTTAGGAAAGAGCAGGGAACAGTTTCCTGCCCTCCAGGCTCCAGGACCTGAGTAGAGCAGAACCAGTGTCGTTTCTTCCTGCTTTTGGACAATGTTATTGCCTACCTACAACCTAACAACTTGAGGCGAAGGTTTTTTATTCCAACACTTTTCTGTGCTTTTCTTAGAACGTACATGCTGGTGCACAGTTGTAAGTCAAATGTAAATTTGAATCCAGCTTCCAATTTGTTTGCATGAACAGTCATGGGTCTCTAATGTGGCGCTCCCTTCCTCCCCTTGGGTTATACATTCTGGTGTTCAGTTAACACGCCTGAACTGCTTGTTGTGGCTCTCCATCAGGCTCTTTAAATGTCTCAGGTTTTTGCCTTTTCATCAATCATTCATCACCTCTTACTCATTTCTCTAAGAGAGCAATATGGCACTGGCTGAGACCGGTTCTTTTTTACAACTTTGCGTTTACTTCACGCTGAGCAATGCCTATCAGCCCAACACATGGCCGCCGGTTACCCCCCTTTGTAAACCCTTTGTAACCCTTATGAGCAGGCTAGCAGTCGCACTTCATGACTGAAGACCTTATTTTGTAAACCTTGTGTGTGTGTGTGTGTGTGTGTGTGTGTGTGTGTGTGTGTGTGTGCTTGTGTGTGTATGTGTGAAAGCGACTTTGTAGTTTGTAGTAAGAGGCCCTCTAAACTGGCCAAACGACCAAATCACTGTAAAATCGTTATACTCACGTTAGGGGAAATCACACGAATCGTCCATGATCACGTTGATAAACAGATCCGTCGCCAAAAAAACAGTCGGTGAAAAGACTGATGCGAGCAGTTGCTTGATACCAGGCAAGAAAAAGGAAGCCATTCAGGTCCTCCTGCAGTTCTTCCAATCCACCATTCATGCAAACAATTGTAAGCAGACCACTATCACTTTCAACCTCTGAAAGATGTGACCTATCTGGAACCTCGCGATTTTCATCTCTCTAGGTGACTCTACAAAAAAGATCACGACACAGCTCAGTGCTCGCAAGCCTGCTACACACGCGCGTGCCTGCAACCACTGCCAAAAATGTACAAAAAGGCAAAGGCGCAGGAGCAGAAATAAAAAAGCACTGCTGCACCACAGCCTCCTAGCCACAGGGGCCGGCAGACTCTTGACTTCTGTTGCTGCTTAGGCCAACAGGAAACCAGCCAAGGACAGGAACAGAGCCATCAGGGAAGAAGCGACGAAGGCAGCGGCGGCTGAAATTTCCACGCTGGTGACCTACAGAACACACAGGAATAGCAAGGCTTGAAGTGTTGTCAACTTATCCACCTCTCTATCAAGGGCCACAGCCACAAATAACGAATGAATGAGGTCAATGAATGCCCGAGGTGATTAAGTCACAGAACCAAGAGCGCTGTCTTTGTTCGTTAGTGGAATGTAAGCTCGTCCAGAACTGCACATACAGTGTATGTTAAGTACACTGTATATGATCGTTCATCACCACTTTAATCTGTCAAGAACACAGCAGGTACAACATACACAGGGGTTGTTCGCTTCGGGCTTCGGCCAAAGTCTGGGTTTGCAAACTCACGCGCTTTATCGAACCCTTGCTCCCAGAAATCGCACTGATCAACCCTGCTGACATACACCGACGCTTTGAGCCAAGCCAAGGGTCGTGATGCTAAGCAGCAAGCTGCTCATGCACCAAAACAAGATACAACCTCACCTGTACGGTTTTGCCGTTCTCGAGTGTGAAAGAGCCTTCATCACCCTCAAGGAGGGTGGCCTGAAAGTCGCCATCACTGATCAACGTAGAGAGCTTGGCCTGCATATGTGTATGTGTGTGTTTGTGCACGTGTGCATGCATGCGTGTGTATGTAGGTGCACGTTAGTGTGTGCACGTGTGTATGCAAGTACATGTGCATGCGTATGCATGCGTGACAAATGCGCATTGAAGACTCCCCTGCGGCCTTTACCCTTAATTTCACTCCCAACACTGACGCTAGGTTAATTAATTGAGGACTTTGCGCTAAGACATTCTTCGCACTTGTGTGCATGCGCGTGTGTATGTCGTTTGCAAGGCACGTGCCTTACAAGCCAAGCTCGCGCAAAAAATGGCGGCTGCATTCCACTCTCAGTTACAGCCCATACACCAGAACATCAACACCATTCACACCCTCAACAAGCCCGCACCTGCACACCGACACATTCACAGACACTTAAGTACATCGACGTCCACACACCCACATCCACACACCTGAGCGGCTTCCACGTCTGCATCAGACGCCTCATCGCCCATATCTCCGGTGACTGTAATGGTCACAGCCTTCAAGGTACGGCGGGCCTCACCTCCAAACTCAGCCTGTGTGTGCGTGTGTGTGTGTGTGTGTGTGTGTGTGTGTGTGCACGTGTATGTATGCACGGGTTGGCAATACACTTTAGTAGACTTTCTTCACACTTGCTATCAGTTGTGACAAACATGCAGAGGCCTTCAAAAAAGAGACACCGGCACCACACCTGCAGCACGTGCACTCACACATAACGCACGCACACACACAAACACATGCACACACACCTGCACCGGGCACTTGAGACCACTTTGTTCCTCCAGGAATCTGTCCATGTTCTTTTGCAGGCGCCTCCTCATGATGAGAATATCTCTGTCGGAAAAGTCATCCCTGTCCAGATCGTCAAACTGCAGGCAGGCATCACGGACAACATGATGCCACTGTTGGTGCAGTCTAATCGATTTTTCGTACCATTGCAGGTTTCTGCCTGCAGGCAACACGGGCAGTGCAACGTTGAAGTTAAACCGGTAAGGAGCCTGACCAGGGTTGCCAATCGGGGAGACAGTCACTCCTGACAGCGAGGAGCCTGACCAGGGTTTCCAATCGAGAAAACAGTCACTCCTGCTAGTGAGGAGCCTGATCAGGGTTTCCAATCGAGAAAACAGTCACTCCTGACAGCGAGGAGCCTGACTTAAGTTTCTAATCGGGGAGACAGTCACTCCTGAATGGTCATCAGACTGCAGGCATCACATCATTGGTCCCTACCTGGGAGGGGCAACACAGGCAACACAGCAGCAGCAGCAGAATTGACGTCACTTTTGGGGGAAACAACTACAAAGGCAACACAGGACAGACGACAGAGGCAACACAGCAGCAGCAGCAGATTTGACATCGCTATCGGGGGAAACAACGACAGAGGCAACACACAAATAAATATATTTACACATAAATACGGTGCTATTGGCAGGGTAATCACTAAATATAAGGTCATGTACGACGGCGTATAATACGGTCCTGGCCAACCCCCAACCCTCCTTCCAACATACAACCAGCTTGAGCATGTGTCCCGTGTACACTCGCACATGCACAAATAAATCCACAAGGGAGCCACGCACACCATACATCACGACATCATGTACTTCCTTGTCAAGACACAGCAATGGTACAACACACACCATCAGGGTGGAGCTCAGTCCAGAGGGTTTGCCCTATTTGATAACAAACACCCCTTCGTTTCCCAACAACACCCCCCACATCCATCAACACCCACCCATTGCACACGCATGCACATGCACACGCACCCACACACCTGGAGAAAAAGGCTCAGAAGCTTGTCTTCGTTGCCTGAGCAGGTGATGTTGAACTCATCAGCCACGTCTCCTGCGTCTGGAAGATCTGGAAGGTCATCCTCACGTGTGTTACCACCTGTGTGTATACGTGTGTGTGTGTGTAAGATGTGTGTGTGTGTGTTTGTATGTGTAAGATGTGTGTGTGTGAATGCATACAACATAACCATAGCAAGCACAGTAAATAGATAACGAAGACAGAGACATAATATAGAAAGTTCTCAACCCCCAGCCCCGCTCCCGACCCCGTACCAGAGTTGGCGGCTGTGTATGAGTACATGCCTCTCCCATTTAATGGCTGGATAATTCTGTTGTTAGCGACAACGGCATCACTGTGCGCACTCAGCGAGATGTTGGCAAACACCTGCAGGGGTGAGTGTGTCCGCTTGTTGTGTGTGTATGTGTTTGCGTGTTGTGTATGTGTGTGTTTCGTGTGTTGGATCAATGGTAATTGTATGAGTGTACTATCTAGTGTGTATGTAAGTGTGTGTATCCTTGCGTCATGCAGCGTGAGTAAATCAGCGAGAGCTTAACATTTCATTGGGCCTCTGTATGTATGGAATGCCTTATCTAGTGTGTATGTTAGTGTGTGTATCCTTGTGTCATGCAGCGTGAGTAGGTCAGCGAGAGCTAAACATGTCATTGGGCCTCTGTACAGTATAGGGGCACATGCCAGCCAACAAACACACATGCCGGCACGATGATTCTAGCATGCTGGGTGACTGTCCTTGGTGTAGCAAACACATGCCACGCCACGATGCGCACGTTTTCATGCACGAGCACGCGCACACACACACACACACACACACACACACACACGCACCTCTAGCTGTGCAGGGGTGATCGTCCTTGGTGTGGTGAATACGTGCCACGCCACAATCTCGCTGCAGGGTGGGGTCGTCAGGCTGCAGGGCAAATCAGGGCAAACAAGGGCGGGGTGCACATTAGTCGCAAGCTGTAATCATGCTTGCCAGACAGTATCAGTGTGTGATGTTAGTGTGTGTGATATCAGTGTATCAGAAGCAAACCAGGGCGGAGTGCTCATGTCCTTTGGGTGTCCTTGTTCCCTTCCCGAGCAGCACCACACACACACACATGCATCTCTTTCTGTCAGAGCTCAATGATACGCTGAGCCGAGATCTGCCAGCAGTTGACCGGCCAAACCTGGCTAGAGGACGCTTTTTATTTTACAGACACGGCTGAGCATGAATATACATGTTCGATTGTGTACAATGATCATTGCTGAACTCTACAGCTCTCCCGTCATTGAATTGAAGGTGCATACACACATTCACACGCGCCCTTTTTCACACACACACACATATTCACACGCGCCCTTGTACACACACACACACATTTACACGCGCCCTTGTGGACACACACATACGCACACACAAATCCTTACCTGCCTTAATAGACAGCGTAATCAAGGGAGGAGGGCACGCAGCAAGTGAGGAACAGATTACAAAACCACACCTGCCATCATAGCCCACGTATTCCAAAGAGGAAGGCAGCAGGTCTTCCAGCAGGTTGATGGAGAAGTCGACGCGCACGTCCTTGTCGCCATATGCAGCATCGCCTGTATTGGCACGTAAGTGTTGTGTGTGTGTATGTGTGTGTGTGTGTGTGTGTGTGTGTGTGTGTGTGTGTGTGTGTGTGTGTGTGTGTGTATGTGTGTGTGTGTGTGTGCTTGCGTGTCCACTTTTTGTCACCATATGCAGCATCATCTGTATTGGCACGTAGGTGTCGTGTGTGCATGTGTGTGTGTATGTGTGTGTGCTTGCATGTCCACTTTTTGTCGCCATATGCAGCATCGCCTGTATTGGCACGTAAGTGTCGTGTGTGGGTGGGTGTGTGTGTGTGCTTGCGTGTCCACTTTTTGTCGCCATATGCAGCATTGCCTGTATTGGCACGTAAGTGTCGTGTGTGTGTGTGTGTGTGTGTGTGCTTGCGTGTCCACTTTTTGTCGCCATATGCAGCATCACCTGTATTGGCACGTAGGTGTCGTGTGTGCATGTGTGTGTGTGTGCATGTGTGTGTACACGCGTGTCCACTTTTTTGTCACCGTACACAACCTTGCCTGTGTTAGGCACGTGTGTGTCTGTGCGCGCCTGTTAGTGTGCGCTTGTCTGTGTGTGATAGTGTGTCAGCACGCTTGTGACGTGTACAGTCACATATCAAAAAGACCAAACAGACAATAAGTGCTTTCGTTGTGCTTGCTTGTGCGCGTGTACAAGCATCAACATCAAACCACTGCACCCTTTATCCGCAGCAAGATGCTGCATCTTGGAACGATTTCAAAGGGCGTCGCATCTTTCTGAACACCTTGGTTGTTCACAGACTGTTGCTCACGGTGGTTGTGTGATTGTTGCACATGGTGATTGTGTGCGCCCACAGTAAGACCTTTTTTTATTCTGTTTACAAGCAATACCTCAGAGTCCTTAATGCACGGTGTCACTACGGCAACTTTATGATTTCGCTCTTTCTGGTAATTAATAGCAGGGGGAACGCAACACATGCACACACACACGCTCATGCACACATATACACACACACACACGCTCATGCACACACACACACGCTCATGCACACACACACACACAAAACACACACGCTCATGCACACGACTCACCGTCAGCGACCAGCTTCTGAGCTGCATCCAGGACTTTAGTCACAAAGGGATCCCCAGTCTCTCCATACGCGTACATGATACCAAGGACAGCGAGTTTCTTGGAGGGTCCTGTAGATTGCATGACCTGCATGTGGCACCAAGTGTGTGTGTGTGTGTGTGTGTGTGCGCGAGGGCACATTTTTATGCATGTGTGTAGTGTGCACTTGTGCTGTTGTGTAGTGTGTGCGTGCATGCATGTATGTGCGTGAGTACTTGTGCGTGGTGAGTTATGTACCGTGCATTAAGGCATGTTATTGCATGCGCAAGTCAGTTGCGTTGAGATCCTTCTTCAAGGCCCGACGTGCATAGGCACTTGACTTGGCATTCTATCGTGGGAGGGAATCGTTCCAGATCTAACTCTCGGACAATCTTAGTTGCCATTGCCGTTAAGACAATATACACAACATAACAGACCATACCTTCAGGTGTCGAGCTTACGCACACACACACACACACACACGCATGAAACTGATCGCAACACACACAACACATTCCTCAGAGGGGTTGCGCACCCCATCCACTGTGTGCAAGCTCGCATGCTCACATACATCTACAAGTGCCGCATGCCTGTGCCCAAACGCAAAAGACACGCGCCACGTGAGCTTTGACACACACACAAACACACACACACACAAACAAGACACGCTACACATGAGCGTTGACACTCACACCTACATGCACACACTCATGTGCTCAGTACCTCATACACACACACAATGCTCGAAATGTGGGCCTAAAAGGGTAGTGCGTCCTTCCATTGAGTGCACACGCACACAGTCTTGTACTCACCACGTGGGTCTCCAAAGAGTAATACATACTTCATATTGTACACGGTGCACACACACACACACATCTGAGCAAGCTTTCTACTCATCACCACTCTCCAGAGTGATATGCACCCTGTCTAGGGTGCACTTACACATGTTCAGGACTACATGTGCGTACACGTCTGTGCGTCCACTCTAAGAAATACATGTGCTTACACATCCTTGTCCTCATCACCACTCAATCGTCATCACTACTCTGATAATTACATGTGCGTACGCGTCCTCATCACTGACACAAACACTACCCTGTGCTCACCAGATGGGTCTCCAGTGGGTAGTGCACCCCATCTATGGTGTGCTCGCTGAGGAAGTGGTGGAAGTGTGTCTGGAGGGGGACAAACTCCTCCTCAACGCCATCGATTGTGATCTTGGGCAGATTCTCCGTGGGTTTGACCCAAGTCTGCGCGCACATGGTCGTGGTCGAGACCATTATTAGCACCGGACCTTGATGTGAGTATCACATCGAGTAACGCCCTAGCTTAAGATTATTGTGCATGCTACTATTGTGTGTTGTGCGTGTAGACTTGTGATCTTGCGATTGTGGTTGCTGCAGCACACAACAAATTCACCTTCCCTTTAACATGCGCTCATGCAAGACTACACATAATCAACTGCATGGACATCTAGCGAACGCACACATACAGGCAAGTTGATCGAACATGACAACGGATGACAGGCACACAAAACCCCCCACACACGCACCATCTTCTGGTCCACTTCCAAGTTGATCGTGATATTATGCGAGCTGTCTAGGCCAGCAAAATTATTAAAATCGATGGCGCTGACATTTCTCGCGGAGGAGTCACTGGTCAGCTTGTCGGTCAAAATGTCGATGGGGCTTTGGCCATCTAGCCCACAATCACCCTTGTCCGTCCAGTCTAAGCCGTGGCGGTCATAGTTGTAGTTATCGTGTGGCTGCACAAAGCGGCAGCAGCGTAGAAAGGCGTGTTTTAATGTGCTTCATGTATTTGCTAAGGATGCGGCAGATGGAAGTTGAGGCACCAGGAAACAACTGCGGATGCCTGAGAATGCCTCTGGGAGTATGTGCACTTCATGCTTTTCTTAACAAATGAGCGTGCACGTCGTCTGTTTTTGATTCTTTCCTCTGCAGTGAAGCACAATGTGCGCAGGTCCTTAGCTAGAAAACACGGTCTGTTCAGTGTG
>Ga0307945_1001894_pt1 | contig 16704 bp, 22 predicted proteins | sample OrgLakmetagen228_FD_201818 | JGI IMG/M metagenome (GOLD analysis project Ga0307945, IMG submission 201818) | Saline water microbial communities from Organic Lake, Antarctica - #228 | ecosystem: Environmental > Aquatic > Non-marine Saline and Alkaline > Saline | place: Antarctica: Organic Lake...
TTTTGCCCCATAACTCTGTACCACTTCAATTGCATATCTTGGTAAGTATGCAGATGGATGCAGAATTTGAAAAGGAGCAGATTGGTACCCTTTTCGTCCCAGGGGGGGCAGTATTTGGGGGGTAGGGGGGGTGGGTGGTCCTTTGAGGGCTCCCGCCCTGAAATTTGACGTGACGTCCACTACTTTTTTTTTATCCTCCTGGAGAAAATACCAAGAAAATACTCTGAAAACGGTAACATATTTTACACGAATAAGGAGCACGAAAGAGCCGGCGCCTGAGAGTTTCACCTTAAAGTCACATATCAATTGGTTATGTCGAAGGTGGTCGTGCTGTGCAGAAGCATCCATTCCCACCTGTATTCAATCTTGGGATGTGGCTGACCTTTTTTGGAGCATCACGCTTGATAAAAACTAAAAGAGAAAAAAACATGCAGGCAGTGAAAGCCGCTCCCCACATTAATTAAGGAAAAGGAGCCACTTTGGTACTGAGTACCGTATAGTTCCTCCACCGCAAAAAGGAAAGGAAAAATCAATGGGAATCAAGAAGTTTTCAGGCTTGGCCTGAAACCGGCTCCTGCTGAGAGTTGATAACAGTACTGAAAAGGGCACGTCTGGTATGGACAAGTTTAGCAGCAAAGTTCACAGAGTGCACATGGAGCTTGGAGGCAAGCTTCTTAAATCTTTGAGAATCGAGACCCAGTTCTTTGAAAGGCTTCAGAATGTGAGTGTTGTAGATGGTGCCGTTCAACTGAAAAGGAAATGAAGTGAAATGACTTTAAAATAATCATGGAAATACAACTAGGGTACAGGCAGGTGCCTGATATGTGCATTGAAACCTATCAGTCAATGCGTACAATCAGGAACCTTGTCGACATCTGAGCCTGTGGTCTGGTAACTTGTACAGACCGCTTTGAGTGCTGCGAACAATTGGCTCAAAGATGTTTACACTGTTCTCTAAGGGACCTGAATTTCAATCTCACTTTATGCGAGGATGCTTTATTTGAAACACACACGCTATAGCCTTTCAAAGAATTTGGGATATATATTTTCATTATTCAAATAAATACCAGTCTCCATGTGCACCCTGTTTCCTACACTGCTAGACTTGTCCATACAATACGTGCTCTTTCAGAACCTATTCCATTCTCACCATGAGCCGGTCTCATCAGGCCAAGCCTACATTCCTCCTAATCCCGACCGAGTCCAGTTTTTTGTGGTGAAGGAGCCTGCATAGTTGTTGCTGGAAGAGCTGACAAGGACGAATGTTTCTGCCGAAAATCCATCTCTTTACCATTTGGCAAGGTTTACAATTTTAGAGATAAAAGTAAAAGTAAAAGTTTACACTGGAAGTCACCAGCGTACATTAAGGAAAGGCTCTCAACTAGTGCTTGCACTAGCCAGAGCCTCACCGATAGACGAAAAAGAGAAACAACAGAGACTAATGAGGATCCGGCGGGTTGTCAGCCATGCGATCCGGCCTGCGCCTAGCCCTCCTGAAGCCAGCCGCTCTACCAGTACCCCCCCTTCCAGATCCCCCATTATCACTGTTGCTGTTGTTAAAGTGTATTTTGTGTCTTGTTTTTGTGATCTTGTTTAAGCTTTTTATTGCATGGCAGTGTAGTTTAGTAGCTAGTTGGTGCACTTTGTGCTTGGGGATGCCCAGGTTTAGTAGAGGAGTTATGGTGTACTGATTGTAGATTGTGCCCCCGACTTGAAGGAGTATAACGTGATGTGTGACTTTGTTTTGAGAGGTGCCCTGGAGGCTCCTTGTTCGTAGACACTGGACAAGAGGTAGATGTTGGTTGTGCGCTTCATCTAATGTCTCTGGCGGATTTATGTCTGAGCAGTATTTATATTCTACAAGATGTATGTCTCTGTCTCTTGAGGAAATCAGTTTGGGGTCCCAAATCCTGCTTCTTCTTGCAATGGTAAATGATTAACACGCCATCTGGACGGCTTTGATGTCTAGTTGGAAAGTTTTTTGTGTTGGAATAGGCCAGTCGGGAACATTACTTTAATTATCATCGGGAGGTTCAATGTTAAGGTCATACAACTTTTCACTGTTACAAGCATCCATTGTAACAATTGCTGAGCCCAGCTTGTCTTTACTGATCTCTTCACCACACAGGCTAACTGCGTGGTTGTGTCGGTTTATATGCATTCTATTCAGAGTATGGTTGTTGCACCTAAGAAGTATGTGTGGCGCACTGTCTGATCCTCCGCACAGAGGGCATGTGGCAGGCCCTGTCATGTGGCTAAACCGTTTGGTGTGCTTGTCTGTGTGTATCGTGTCCGTCCTGTACTTAAAGACTTGTTCCTGCTCCTTAACAATCAAATTTGGCATGGACCAGAATGTGTTACTGAGTTGGGCATTGAGCAAGGGGCTTTGCATTAGGTTGCTGTGTGTGAGAGTCGGGCTGTGCTGCACGCTCGGGCGTATCATGCAATTATTGCCAGAGCTTGTAAAGCAGTGTATCTGTGTTAGCTTCACCAAGGTAATGGTGGGCGTGCATGTGATGTGCTAATTTGTCTTGCAGGTTCGTCAAAACTCGTAGCTCTTCTGCATGGGAGCCAACTTTGTTTGGAACGCTTAGCCAGAACAGGTCGTAGAAGGGGTTAGTAGCTGGCGGGAGAGAAATGTCAGACATTTGATTGACTGCTGCTTTGTGTGCTAGGTGGTCTGCACCCTCATTGCCACAAATACCAGAGGGAGATTAAACATTGTAGAAAGTGACAGTAGAGGGTGAGGATTGGATTAAATTTACAATGACCTCGAGTAGTTCCCTGTGCAAGTGGTGGAGTACAGTCATTGGGTTCAATAGCTGTTTTCTAATCTAAAAGAGGGATGAGGTACTGTCTGTAGCAATTTCAGAGTGGCCTTTTTGTACCGCTACTAGCACAGCTGCAAGTTCGGCTCTATTGATGGTGAGTGTGGGGCCGTTGCCCCCAGGATTGATAGTGATGGTATCACTGTAACCTGTGTCTGTAGTGGGGGTGGAAATGCCAGCGCCCTGTAATTGCTGTTTGCTGGTCTCATCTTGCTTGGCACTACTGTCAGTGTATGTGATTGATTTCCAGTTTTGTACTTTGGGAATGTGTGGGCTCTTGTACTGGTTGACGTTTGTGTTATGAAGCGTTTGCCACTGGCTGATGTTAGCAGCAATGAAAGTTTCTGGGTGCAGGAGTTGAAATCTCTTCCTCTGCTTGCTCTTGCATTTCACACGAGCAGTGCCAATCTCGTGGGTACTATTGTTACAAGTCCACGTTCGTTGCTTCAGGAATTGTCTGCTTTAGATTGTTGAGCCAAGCTGGGTTAAGTTCATTCAGGGCTTGTTTCCCTTGATTGTTCCAGACAAAAATCTTGTTGTGCTGAGGCTGGGGTGGAGCGTCTAACCAAACTTCTGTAGGTTTTTAAGTGCATGCTGTCTGCAGAAAATTTGGCTAGAACGCATGCATGCTCAGGGTAGTCGTTTATCCAAGTCATGTACTCATTCTTACTCCAACCAAGCCAGTCAGGGAGGAGTAGGAATGTTGCTGTAGCTTCTTGAGTGAACTTTGTTGATTGAAGTGCATGTCCCATAAGTGAATGCAGGAGATAGTCGCAATAATTCGGGTGGCAAAAGGAGAAGTTTGTGAATTTTGTTTTGAAAGCATTAGTGCTTGCTCCAAATGCTGTGTCTCTGGTATTTTCGCTCCAGTAGGCTTGGTAACTGGGGTCAAAATCTAGGGGGCTAGCAAATTTTTGCTTGGTGACTAGTGCCCTTTTCTGGAGGGAGGCCATAATGTGCCTTGAGGTGCAATACATTTTGGAATCTCTTGCCTTTTTCCCAATGTTGTTAAGTGAGCTCATTTGAAGTTTATACCTTTGTAGCAGACCTACAATTTCAGTTGCCGCGTTTTGCACAGGTGGTTGTGTAGTACTGTGTAGGCCAATCCGTTTAGATTGGTTGTAAGCATGTAGCAAGATGTTGAGACGTTCTAGGGATAGCATGCCTGTGCACTTGCCGTAGATGTCATACGCACAGGCTGCTTGACAGGTTATGTGTTCAGGGATGTGGGTTCACCCTCAGAGTCTTTATTAGATCCTGGCTTGACGTCTATCATTTCTTTTTCTTCTGCATAGATAATTATGGTGACCTTTTCCGCTTGGGTTAGGTCAGTACAGACTAGGCAGTGCCAGTCTTCACTATTTTCCGCATCTTGCCTTGCAGTATGTGAGCAAGCATTCAGGTCAGTCAGACAATTTCAATGGTAGGTGCGTTGACACGTATCACATTGTGCATATCATCATAGTTTTCTTCTCTTTTTGGATGCTCTCGGCTGACCGGGCTCCAGAAGATTTGGCAGCAATCGTCTACCTTTTGGCTTCTTGGAAAGGGCTCTGTTTTTGCTGCTTTCAGCCCCGTGCTTTGGAACAAGGGTAACGCCCATTTTTCAATAGTTAGATTTTGTATTGTGCCTGTGAAGTTGTGTTGGTGTTACGTTTAGGTTTTTTTGCTGCCAGTCCAACACCTCCTGTATTTGATAGTCATACTTGAAATTTGAGTTACAGGCCTTGACATTGCCAAAACGAGCCGCGTTGCTATGTTTATAATGCCATATTTTGGTTGCCGCAGTCTCACCTGGTTGCAGAGGCTCTGGATAATTAGGTAGTGAAGCAGTGGGATTTTCAATGAGTTCCATGAAGTGGATGGGATTCTTCTTCTGCCTTTTGTTAGGTTGTGATGTTGGGTTGTTGTTGGTTCGTGTTTGGCGGGAAGGATTATTGGATTGCGTGTTGGAGCAGCCTGGATCTATGTCCATACTTCCTGTCTGCCTCTGAATTGTGTGTCTCGTTCTCCTTGTGGAGACTGTTTGCCGAGCAGGAGTTTGGGTCTGTTGGCGTTGCAAAAACTGTACATCTGACCAGGCCCATCCCATGGGAGTGTAAGCCTTAATTGCATCTAAAGCAGTAGCATTGATTTTCTTCACCCTTTCTTCTTTGTTAGGTGTCGTGTCATTGTTTTATGTAAGTCACTCATGAGCTGGGGGGTTATATTCTTTGAGTTCAACAGAGAGGCAAGCCTGTTCATTGCAATAGTTTGTCCCGTTTTAATCTTGCTGCCAAACTTTAGGGATATGATGTACATAATAAATACACATAACACAGCGACCCATGCTAAATCAAGCCTTTAAAAACCATGTTCCTACCCATAAAAGCCCCTGTGGCGTGAAAAGTGTTTGGTTAAAAATATAAAACTTTATCAAATCAGCCCAAGTAGACATGTCATTGCCTCTCCCAGCATAGCCATTGTTCTCATCGTGTTGTCCCCAATATTTACTGATCCTCACTATCTTCCTCCTCCATCCCCTCTTCAGCAACACCCTTCCACTTCCTTCTCAGCAACCTTTCAACTTGCCTTTTCCTCTTCCTCCCCTCCCTTTTCCTCCTCCTCCTCTTCTTCTCCTCCTACTACTCATCCTCATCCTCATCCTCATCCTCATCCTCATCCTCATCCTATTCATCATCATCGTCGTCATCATCCTCATCATCATCATCATCGTCATCATCACCATCATCATCATCATCATCATCATCATCATCTTCTTTTACTTCTTCTTCCTTCTCTAGCACGTCCATAACTCCCTCCTTAGTGTCAACTACACCCTCCACAAGCTTTTTGTGTGCCTCTCGCAGCTTGTCCATACCTTCTAGAACAGAAGCTGTGGCTTTGTCCACGGTTGCCTGGACATACTCGGCATACGCGTCAAATCCTGCCGGGAGAAGCACTGCAGGGGGGCAAAGAGAAGTAAACGGTACGTGCTGAAAGCCATCATTGCAGCACCTAAGGTGCTGCAGCTGAAGATGGGAGGCTGTCTTATACAATGCGTATTGTTTGTAGCTGCAAGCAAAGAGATCACTGGTAGCACAAAGATTGAGCAACGATAGTGCTACGTAGCAACCTTTCAGAAGAAGCTGTTGTCAGACACCTGTGCCAAAAAATGTGTGCACTTGCAACTTTGTGTAAGACACAAGCTGCTAGCATCTAATAGCAGACACAAATTGGTCTACTATCTGAATTTTCTGTTATGGAAATTACCGAGGTTGACATATATGGTTAATGTGTTGTGATCAGGAGTGATAATGTCATGCTGCAGTGAGCGTTACAAAAGCACCGCATAATACCTGAGTCTATGATGTGTACCACGTTTCCATCAAAATCGATGTCAGACTTCAAAATGTGGGCGTAAGAGCCACGCCCACCCCCTTCAAGCCAGACCATTCCGTGCCTGCAGTGCAATCAATGAAATGCATATGCCTTCACACACCACCACAAGCGCCACTGAACCCCCCAGTTTACGCAGTTGCGAGCTGCGTCATCATTGGACCTCAACAAATGAAAAATCTGCCTGCCAAGCTATGTACAGCAAAGCAAAATTGCTTACTTTTTGTTGAGCTTCAGCAAGGCTCCTTCGTCCCGTGTTGCAGGCTTCATGTCCATGGCTGTCTGAACAGTGGTTTCGCCCTCAGGGATATCCTTGTACTTCAAGATCTTGTCCACAACAACTGCAGATGGGATCGGGTGAAAAAAACTTGGTGCACGTCTTATGACGCTACTAACAACTCTATCAGAACAGTCCCCTGCGCAATGCTCTCACTTCTATCAACCCTTCACGCAATACTTTGCGATGAATGCTGTACTTTGCTGCCTAATTATGCACAGTCTCACGTTCCCAGTGTTACTCCGCTTCCCAACTCACTGTGATATGATGAACGCTGTGCATTGCTGCCTACTTATGCACAGTCTCACACTCCCAATGTTACTCTGCTTCCCAACTCACTGTGATATGCAGCAACTTTGAGGGCTGGACGCTTTGTTTCACCTGCATAGCACGTCATTTTGCACTACTCAGCTTTCAGTGCTTTAAAAAGACTGCTTGTCAGGCCAACGTGTTTGTAAGGCCAGCAAGTTTCAACAAGTGAAGTATGCCCACTGAATAGTAGGAAGACCAGACAGCAAGGTTAATGCACATTGCAAGAACGGTAGGGTGTCATATTAAAGATGCAAAATAACAATTCAATGTTCAATTACAGCCCATTAAGTCACATCTGTTTGGGTGCTTATTTACACGCACTTTAACAGATGCTAGACTAGCGCACGTTCCTTCTCACTCCAATGCCTCACCCTGATCGACAAGATCTGTCACAGATTCCAGGCCAAGCACATGTGCCAAATGCTTGAATGCCTGTGTAGACACGTCAAGTGTTTTCTGATGCTTGTATACGTGTCTTTTGTGCACATTGTAATTTACTGCTGCTGGTGAACACAAAATAGCATCATCTGTGATTTTGGCACGTTAGAACACATTGGTCACTGGATCTGTTTTAAACAACGACCAGAGCAGGAAATCGGCGACACAACCGTGACCTGCAATCCGGACAGCTCACATTGTCTGTCGGAGCAAAGATGGTCGAGCTGTCTACTGTGGCACCTTGAAACCCAGGGGTTGTGCTGTGTGGTGCAGTAAGGGATACCGCTGCTTGATCGGGTGGCACGATGAGTTTGATGCTAAGAAAAAGACCAAGTCCTGCTTGCATTGCTTTTTGCGTTACCTGGCATTTGCTGCAATTTCTTTCTGCGTTTCTTTGAACCATGTCACTGCAAGGTCCACAGAAAGCAGGTCGTGCGGCTTCTGGGCTGCCGGCGGCGGCATTTGCTTCGCCAAGCTCAACCCGATGACTGCAATGATGCATGATATTTATAAGCAAAGTCACTCTGCTGTTTCTTCTGTGTTCAATAATGCAACAGATTTCCCCTTAGAGTCGTACCGGCTGCGAGCAAAGCGAGGTGCTTCATCATTTTGCTTTGGTTGTAATTTTCTAGCAAAAAATTATAACGAGAGAATTTCACAAATTGTCCAACGCCTTTCAACGACGATTGTTACTTTATGAACATACGTGTGAAACGTTTAAAATAGACTAATATATTTTGCGGGGAACGATTTCGGGCGAGATACCTTGAAATAATAAGCGACGATAATAGTACCAAGCGTTCTTTTGCGCGCCAAATGTTACTGTTATTAGGTGGCTATTGTAATTAGGTGGACATATATGCAGTTAAGCTTGCAAGTAAGCCCATTTATTGGCATTATTATCAGCCTCCAATTTTCCAGTTTTCCCTTAAATACACCAATTTGACTATATCTGCTTGCCAAATAACAATGATCAGTTCCATTACTGGTACTCATATTTCTGCCTTGTTACTAGGTGAGAAGGAGGGGCTTTGTTCGCTGGTTTGGCATATGATCAACAACGAAAAAGACTCCGCTGGTAGTGATAACACAGCCAGCATGATTAAGGGAGGGGGCTACGTAATGCCCACACCAGGCAACCCCCCACCGCGACACCTTCCAAATGCATACAGCTACATCTTTTGATCTTTCACAGTTTGGACCCACTGCGCCTCCGTTGTTCCTTTTGGAAACATCTTTTGGAACCATGGTCCGAACGACTTGGGTTCCCTTCTGTTCTAATACAGTGGAATTGGTGTTTTGACCCATTTTTCTTTTTGTTATCCATACGCTTTTAATAACGCACCGATTTGATCCAGCAACATCTTACAAAACCTCAGTAATGTTTCCGCTTCTTATTAGTTGCCAGGAACCACAAACACACAAACAAAACTCTACTGGTAAAAAGCAAACTCAGAGTCGCTCTTCTTGATGTTCGCCTTGTAACCACGCTCAAAGTCCTTGGGCAAAATGACATACCTGCAAAAGAGGACAGCAGCATGCAACATGTTGTACGTGAGAGCAATGAAACTGAGCATGTCAATGCCTACCACGTTCTCATATATACTTTATAATTTTATAGATGGCCCATACTTGTAATCCATGCTTAAAATGGTACCACAATTTGTCGTGACATGTACATCTAAGCACCCAACAGGTTCGCAGCCCTTTGTCCTGTGATGTGACCGCTTTGCTCATACATATTGGCTGCGTGTCCAACATTTTGCAGGTGCTTAATGACAACACTTTCTCTAGAAAGTTTATGAAGATATGCAAGCCCTTGTGCGCAGCCTGCGTGCCATCCTCCACCCACTTACAACCCTAGCTACGTAGCCACCTCCCTTCACACTATGCTGTCTGTGTGAGCAATACCAGTCTCTTTGAAGCAGCTTACCGGGCTTTGTGCCGAAGCTCATAGCCCTCACAGCGTGTCTGGAAGATCTAACAAAACAGCCCAGTACATTGCACCACCAACTCTGTAGTTTGCATGCACAACCTGATCGTTCTTGCTCAGCACCTTTCCTGCTCATTGAATAACACACTTCGATCACATGAATAACACAAACAACACACAGATGTGCCAGACGTTCTCACCGGTTCTTACGCACGGCGTGCATGCCAGCTTCTTGGCACACAGCAGAGATCTCTGCAGCACTGATTTTGTCTGGTCGTGACACATAGTCCTCTAGGTCCACCTCGTCACTCAGATTCATCTTGTTGGTGCACACCTGTGTGTGAGGAAGAACAATAACACGCATACCCCGCTGAAGCAAACGCACACACGCATGCACAATGGTGCTTGAGTTAACTAGGACATTGCGAATGGCCACGCTTTTGTGAATCAACACACGTTGAATACGCAGGGCCACACTTCTGTGAAGCAACAAGCACCTTGCATTTGCAGGGCCGCATATTTGTTCATGTAAAATGAAATCATAGCATGTTGGGAGCGAGGTTGTGGCAATGGCAGTAACCCCAATATAAGTAAAAGCAACAGAGTAAGTTCACTGTCAGCTTTACTACATTGCTGGCATTTGCTGGCGGAAATTGTAGGGAGGCACAAGCCGTCAAACGGAACACATTCCTCTCATCTTTTTCTTGGCAACAAGCAGAACACATTTGGCAGCGCCTGTAGCTCTAAAGTGCATATGCTCCTGCTACAAACCACGCTCTGTCTGGGTTTCTGCTGAATACTTTGCATTCCAATATGCTCTGCTTTCCACACAAACTCAACAGCGTGGTTCGCAGCAGGAGCAACTCTGAGAATGATCAGCCCCAAATCCACTTGTAATGCGAGTTAGAATTCACACGTGGTTTGCAGCAGGAGCAGGTTGTTAACTAGGTGCTGCCTTGCCTTTCAGTCAGAGGTTTATCAGTCGGTTTGAATGGCTTGTGCAACGCCATGTGTTTAGCCTCATGTCAAGGACGAGGAGCTTTGCCGCATGAGTCGGCTTGTGCATGAGCTGCTTTGTGCACAAGTGCATACTACACTTGCAACTCAGCTACAAGTCGTCCAAATTGGACACTCAATTGTGACTGCATGCTAATGGCCCTGACGTTGGAATGGAGTAGTGGTAGCCAGGAGAGACGAGCGCATGCCGTTGCTACATTGCACGCGATGTTGTTTGCTTGCGCTCCCCTTTGTTTGAAGTCTGACACAGCTTTTGTGACTCTGACACTTCAAGAGAGCAGGCAATGGAAATTAGCACTGGCGAATGCATAAAAAAACCATGAAACACTTTTTATAACGCACTCTAGAGTCTTGAGCGCCTACAATGAAATCATGAATGCCTGTACAGCATAGAAAAGTCAGGAATGCCTGCGGCCACGAACAAGCAATGATTTTACCTGGAAGATGAGTCGTTTCTGCCGTCTGTCGGGGGTTGGAAACTCAATCTTGCGATCTAAACGCCCAGGACGGAGCAGGGCGGGGTCTAGTGTGTCATGTCGGTTGGTGGCCATGATCACCTGTCGAGCACACACGCAGTTCACCGCCAAAGGTCAAACGAAAGGACAAACAAATGCATCATGCAGTTTCAAGTTGGTCAGTGCAGCCATGTGGTGATTACACTACGAGCTAGCTGCATACTTCTTGTTGCCAGGCTTGTCAGGGGTAAGAACAGACGACACATCGCGTCGGGGTGGTGGCAAGTTCAAGCTCAACAGCTAGTAATATCCTCTGTGGTGGGCTTTGAAAGCGTGATCAGAAGACCGACTCAAATTTTAACTCCCTCTTTCTTGTCACCTTCATGTTAACAGTCTGGTCAAACCCATCCATTCAGTTCACCCTTTTTCCCCACCTTAGCATTCACTGTCTAATCAAACCCATCCATCTAGTTCATCCTTTTTTCTCACCTTTGCATTCACTGTTTAAGCAAACCCATCCATTTAGTTCACCCTTTTTTCCCACCTTAGCATTCACTGTAAGATCAAACCCATCCATTTGGTTCAACCTTTTTTCTCACCTTTGCATTCACTGTCTAATCAAACCCATCCATTTAGTTTACCCTTTTTTCTCACCTTAGCATTCACTGTAAGATCAAACCCATCCATTTGGTTTACACTTTCTTCTCACCTTTGCATTCACTGTCTAATCAAATCCATCCATTTAGTTCACCCTTTTTTCTCACCTTAGCATTCACTGTCTAAGCAAACCCATCCATTTAGTTCACCCTTTCTTCTCACCTTTACATTCACAGTCTGGTCAAACCCATCCATTTGGTTTAGGAGCTCCATCAAGATACGCTGCACTTCTCTGTCAGCCCCCGTCTGCAAACGCAGAAGGGCCAAGAAGAAGAACTACGTCAGCATGCTGTAATAAAACGGACGCATGCGGTGATGCACGTTTTTGGCTATCAAGCTGTAGGAAAAGAGAAAGCTATCAAGCTAAAGCAAAAGAGAAAGCTGGAGTCTTGTTTTCTTAAGCTATCTAGCTAAAGGAGAAGGTAAAGCTGGAGTTATTGTTTCCTTTAGCTGTCAAGCTGAAGGAAAAGAGAAAAGCTGGAGTCTTGGATGGCTCAGAGCCGAACAAACAGCAGCTGGAATACGCACAGAGTTGCTCTAAAGGAGCAAATCTGGTCCTAATGTGTACGCTGGCTGCCTTGCTTCTCAATAATCGTGCCTTGTTTCTGGTGGTGGGCAGCAGCATGCACAAGGTGACAGAGGTTCTGACACACCCAATTTACGAATCAGCTGGTGTCATAGTGCACCACCACCTTGTTTAAATAAATTTTGCAAATGATAGTAACCGAACTCCCAGCCAAAGGCATACACACAAGCAGACATGCCGATGTAAACGATGCCTGGCACCCCTGGCAAAATATTAGCACCTGTCAAAATTGGTGCAGGGTGCCATCGTTCATTCCCTAAATGTTTTGTCTGGAATTGCTTAATTACAGCTCCTAGATTTGTCACCATAAAAGGACACATATAATTGTGGTTGCGGCCACCCTTGAAAATCTTCATAAGCCCTTAGCAGCACACCCAAACCCCCCCGAGCACCAACTCAAATTGTCCTCACATTTGGACAAGGCGTTGACACACCTGCCAATTTCGGGAATCCCAGCACACCTACACCAACATACGTATGCACAACTCCAAATCCCATTCCCACCTCAAACAAACACCCTCCACCACACCACGCACACACACACACACCTGGGCATCAAAACGGGCAGTGGCAATAGCATCCACTTCGTCAATAAAGATGATGGCAGGTGCGTTCTCTTTGGCAAGACGGAACACATCACGCACCATGCGTGGTCCCTGTGCATGAGGAGCAAGGTGACATCATGTCCTGGTTCTGCAGCCACAATCACTAGTGTGGCTTGTTATCCATTCATACACCAAATGCACAGCAGCACAAACACCTCCACTCGCGTGGATTTAAGATCTCTGATTAAATCAAATGCAAGGCAGGAAATGTAGGGTTGGCCGAACCAGATATATATGGTGTGTTAATGGTTGGCTTAAAGGTCACGAAATATACGGTCGTGTACGGTGTGTATATACGGTCCTACACTCATTCACACCAACAAGCATCAAAAATGTTGGACACAAAATTTGATGCAGGAACAACCACCGCTTGCAAGACGCTGCCTGTACTCTGACATGTCAAGATACTTGCTGATGACGCACCGTGTATGACCATACACTCTGAAAGTCCTTTACTAATAGTATGTACGTGCACCGTACGATAATATTTATTTGCGACCATACTTACCACTTTGCCATGACACTTTCTCAGTGCCAAGTCGGCCACCAAAACCAACCATTCTCTGCTCTGACAGACATAATTAGCACCCTTTTTTCTTCTGAAACTAAAAGGAACCATACACCGTTGATGCCTATACAAACAGCAGCGCTCCTCCTACCAAAGAGTGGGGATGCTCGCCAAACAGTGCTTACAAATGAGGATTGTTGTAGTGCGTGGTGTGGTCGACCTATAGGCAGCAACTCTAGAGCACCGCAAGTACCTTGGGCGGTGCAAATCATTCTGAAAGAGCACCGTGAGCCATTTGCTCCGCCTCTATTTACTCGAACTTCAGCCACACACGGCATACGGTAGCACCTCTCAGCACACAATTTCCACTCCGTTTCAAAGGCCATTTTAAGTAGCAAGCAAGTAACATACACACAGTTCCCCCCCTGCCCGCTCACCTCTCCTAAATACTTTTGTACAAACTCGGAGCCTACAACTCGAATGAATGAGGCAGTGGTGTGGTGTGCCACAGCCTTGGCTAGCATGGTCTTGCCGGTGCCTGCAGAGTGTGTGCATATATGTGTGCATATGCGTGTGTAAGCGCGCGTATGCCTGTGCGTGTGAGCCTTTGTGTGTGTGTGTGTGTGTGTATGTGTGTGTGTCTGTGTGTGTGCACGTGTGTTTGTGTGCACGTGTGTGTGCGCGTGCTCATGCGTGTGCACGTGTTTGTTTAAGTGTATATTCGTGCGCATGGGTGAGAAAGTGTGTTGATGTGAGAACCAACAACAATTCCACTTTTAAACCGCCCACCTGGAGGCCCATACAAAAGCACACCACGGGGGGGGTCAATGCCTAGTTGGTGGTAGAGGCCAGCATGTGTTAGGGGCAGCTCCACAGCCTCCTTGATCTCCTGCTTTTGAATGTCGTAGCCACCAATGTCCTGCGCACAGAGGGTGGGGTCTGAGAGTGATGACCACTGCACTTGACACAGGAAGGGTAGAACTTGTGTAGGAGGTGTACCCACAGTTGTGTTGGAGCGAAGAAAAAGGAGAGGCTCGCAAGCAAGGCCGTGTAGTGACATACAATTGTTCCTTTTGAGCAGAGTGGGTGCACATGTGTGGTCAGGCCCCTAGCTAGGGCACAGAACACACACATTGGAGGGCAAGCCTCACTTTGCAATGGTGAAGCACTACGCTGAATCTAATCCAACACTTTTGACTCAGTTTTGCTGTGCCCTTGTGCGCTCTTGTGTTGGGCAGCCCCACGAAAACCTCGCAGGCATGCAACATTCCACAGACTAAGAAGCTGATTTGTAGCCATGTCAAGCGCGCATGTTCAAGCGCCTGCCCAGGCAAGGAAGCACGACCTTTGTGAGGTGTACCCCAACCCAACCATCCCATAATGGTGCTGTTTGTGTTAACAGGCCAAAGATGAGCAAAGGAGAACGTGCCCCTTCTGACAAACAAATCCCAAACAACCCTCAATTCAGCACCCCCATCCCCTTTTTCTCTTTTCCCACCGAGTAAGAGACGTCCGGCCGCTCGTTCTCTCCCAGCAGAGACACGGAGGAGTCTGCTTCTGGGGGCAGGATGTCCACGAGGGCGTTGGAGTGCCGGTGCAGAGCCACGGAGGAGGAGGGTTTGAGCAGCTCCCGGTTCAGCGTGCTGAGGATACGGACGTAATAGTTGGAGCCCGTGGTGGAGCCCACGATGCCGTAGTTGGCGTCCACCATCTCCAGGAACTGGCCGATGACCAGGGGCACGGACTGGATGCGCTTGACCTCCTCTTGGGAGTGCAGCATCTCCCTCTTCAGGTTCAGTTGCTCCTCCTTAACGTACTCCTCCTGGATATCCAGAAACTCCAGCTGGCGCTGCAGGGACTTGAAGCGGGTGTACAAGTCCTCCTGCGGCTCCGAGTCCACCTGTGTGGGGTGGTCCGTGCACGCGGGGTGTGCGAGGGGGTGCGCACGAGGACATGTAAACTCAAAAATGTCCTCATCTCCCTTCACCTCACGCACAGCAGCACGATATGCATACACTTGCGAACCTGCATGTCTGACAGGTCCATGTCCATATGGGCCTTGCCAGGGTGCAGAACTGCTGCTGTGGCCATGCTGTGTGCGTTCCCCTAGGCGCCTGTGCCTTTTGTCCTCCTCAGAGAAATTGCTATATTAAATTGGTGTTGCAAGCTTAATTGTGGGATTAAATTATAGAGGTATATGGTTTACCAAAACCTGCACCTTTTTATCTTCGTCTTCCAGAAAAGTAATCACTTCCTTTTCGACACTAGCTAAAGGTTCGCGAACAACTTGAGCTAAAAGCACTGAAAACAAACATTCTTCTTGAAGCTGAAATCAGCGTGCAGGTACCCGGATCAAGATGCATTACAGCCGTAACAAAACAAAGTGTTGGATATGGACCAGCATGATTGCTAAGCAAAAGTAAAATATCACAGTGTTGTATCAAGACCTTTCGTTGCCAAGGAGTCTTTTTGGGAACGTTTAAAGTGAACAACTACTCTAAAGTGAGCACGGAAGTTGCTATCTTTCTGAGTTGTATCTGAGAAAATAATATTTATGAAGTAGCACGACTCCGGCTGTAGCGAAGGATAGGTCCGAACACGATTTGAATTTAGGCAGCACACCTTAATGACTTTCAGTGTCAATTTTGGTAATTTCTAGCATCTTGTATAGACCATATTTTGAAGGAACCTCTGCCCTCGTTAAGCAAGTGAATACAGGGTTGGCCAGAACCGTGTATATGCACCCTGTACGACCGTATATTTGGTAAATTCCCTGCCAAACATACCGTATGTACACCGTATATATATTTAACCATGTATGGTGCTAGAACCTTACGAGTATATCAGAGGTGGTCGACGGAGGACTGAAAAGGGGGTGTTTTTGAAATGTTCCCAGGGTTTGCCACCCCAGCAGGCAGTTTCTAAGCTTAGCACCCAGATGTAGATAACACCCAAGCTTGAAAGCTGCCAATAGGGTGCACGTGTCTAATTGCCCGCGGCGTGAACCCCACTTATCACCACCAATCTGTCATGTCTCACCACCAACTGACCCGATTTGTGTCATTTTATATCAATAGTCTACATTTCAATAAAGAACATCATTGCAACAAAAATGGGGCAAAACGGAGCAGTAGTTGGCCAGGTACCCTGTTTTGGCCGATTTCTGAAAAAACAGCACAAGGGGTGCCAAAAAGGGTGGAAAACCAAATAATCACCAAATCTGGTTTTCAGCATGTCAAACGATTCCTGATCATAAAAGAAGTACCCCTGTCGTGTCTTGAGGTGAAAAGAGGCCCTGGGTAGAGTGTGGTGGCTCACTACGTAAACATTCAGTGCCAAAATTTGAACTGGATTTCTGCCCAGACCACTGGGGTAGTCCATCTGGCCTCAAACTTCATGAAACATCTAGAAATGTTATTTAAACACGATTTGCATCCTAAAAGGAACATTTTCAGGACTTTTGCTCCGTCGACCCCCTCTGCAAATATATACTCGTGCGGCAAAATTTCTCAACCGCGTGCATGCAAAGCAATTTAAGCTACCATCCACAACTGCTGAGGAACAGTTGAGCCCACAGGTAAATATATCACGACCTGCGGGCGTTTGTGTATACACATGTACATATGTATATATATGCATGTATATATATATGCATATATGTTAATATATATATATATATATATATATATATAGTCCATGGATCCACCACC
>Ga0307945_1001897_pt1 | contig 16701 bp, 15 predicted proteins | sample OrgLakmetagen228_FD_201818 | JGI IMG/M metagenome (GOLD analysis project Ga0307945, IMG submission 201818) | Saline water microbial communities from Organic Lake, Antarctica - #228 | ecosystem: Environmental > Aquatic > Non-marine Saline and Alkaline > Saline | place: Antarctica: Organic Lake...
GGTCTTGATTCTCAAAGAGTTAAGAAGCTTGCCTCCAAGCTCCATGTGCACTCTGTGAACTTTGCTGCTAAACTTGTCCATACCAGACGTGCCCTTTCCAGTACTGTTATCAACTCTCATCAGGAGCGTTTCAGGCCAAGCCTGCAACCCTTCTGATCCCCATTGATTTTTCCTTCCCTTTACGCGGTGGAGGAGCTTTACGATACTCGGTACCAAAGTGGCTCCTTTTCCTTAATTAATGTGGGGAGTAAATTTTCTCTGTCTGCATAGTTCTTTTCTTTTCATAAGCGTGCCAATTTGTCTCAGGTTTGGGTGTTTCCTGCGGCCCTTCACTCTGATGAAGCTTTTCAATGCTACGCAAAAGGAATATGAAGCATGTGCCTGCTTACACGTGCCTAGAACCAAGCCAGTGCCAATAAATGAGGATTGATTTCTTGTAGATCATACACGATTAAAAACAAGCCCACAGCCTGGTAACCCTCCCTTCGAGCAAGGAAAGAAAGGGCACAACCTCTTCCCTCATCACCCCAAACGCTGCCCCTAACCTCTGCTCCCATCTGTCTACCTGAACTGCGATAAATTTGTCTTGTTTCCCCCTGAGCCTATGGCCACCACAATTATATGGCCACGTCTACATCAGTAGTCCCAGACGTGCAGGCAAGCAAATCCCTATACAAAACAGTAGCACTCACCAGCTCACGTGACATGACCTTGCGCTGGTACATGAGGTCAAAGATGAAGCGGTTTTTTTCCCAGTGCAGGCGGTGGATTTTCCATGTCAGCTCTGACTTGCGCTTGCCATCATGCTCTTCGTTGACAGCCTCTTTCATCTGCAGCTCAAAATCTTCTATGACCTGAATGGGGATAGTGCACAACAAAGATGCACTTTTTGGGACGTGCGAGGGAATGTTCTAGTGTTGATGTATTTTACGTGCTTTTTGCATGCGTCCGGGCAAAGCTACTGGGCAAGCTGCTGGGCACGCTACCAATAACTTTTGGGAACGCATTGGACCTGTACTGAGTCCTGTACAATGTACGACAACGTGCACTTGTTCCGTGCTTTGGTCGTAGTTGTGATGGGTGAATTCTTTGAACCGGGCATACTTGATGTTGTTTATGACGTGCACATTTCTTGAGGTTTGATGTGAGGGTAAGCACAAGAAAACAAAAGAGAGAGAAAGAAAGAGAGAGAGAGAAAAGAGAGAGATTGTGTGTTTGTGTGTATGTATAGCTGTGTAGGTATGTATATTAGTGCATTTGTATTTGTGCCCGCATGCGTGTATGAAAGCAAATATTTGTGCAGTTGTATTTGTGCACATATGTGTGTGTGTGTGTGTGTGTGCGCGTGCGCGTGTGTGTGTGTGTGTGTGTGTGTGTGTGTGTGTGTGTGTGTGTGTGTCCATGTGTGTCCATGTGTGCATGAGCCTGTGCGTATGTTCAATGTCATTTTAAGGTTTACGCACCTCCTCTATCAGCTCCCAGCCCGGTGGGGGCTTCTTGTTTTTCTGTGGGTGGCATGGTGGGGTATGGCAAGGTGTTGTAAGGCACGGTGAGGCATGTTGCCATGAGGCACGACAGGAGTGTGTGGTGGATTTAAGAAGAAGACTCACCAGCTTTCTCCTGATGTTTGACATTTCTGGAGCTTGGAAAGAAACAATTAGATAACAAATTAATTTATAAATATAATTGCCCCTACACAGTGAATCCAATTGGTTGGTCCAAATGTCTGGCCGACATGGCTGTTAATGATGTGAAAGGTCTACTAAAGGGGTTTTCGCTAATTTCCAGGGGAAAGGTGAGCTACTGTTAAGGGTGCAAGTGATAACACTCTCTCACACACACACACACACACACTCTCCCTCTCTCTCTCTCTCTCTCTCTCTCTCTCTCTCTCTCACACACACACACACACACACACACATACATACAACACGCTCACACACACACACACACACACAAACACAGACACACACAAACATACAACACATGCACACGTGCACACACACATACACACATGTGCACATACACGCACACACACACACACACTCACTCATTCACACACACACACATACACACACAAGCACATGCACACGTGCACATACACACAAGTGCACACACACTAGAAGATCGTGTGCAGCAGCCTGTACAGACTGAAAAACAATAATACAAATGTGTGGCCTTACCTTATTGTTTGAAGAGCGATGGGAGCAAGGCCGCTTGCCAGCCAAACGGGTGGTCTTCACATCCCTCTCCACACCTATGGACACCCTACGCCTTTGAAGCAACAGCCTCAGCCTCAGCCTCACCTCACAGCAACTCCGGCGGCAGCAGAGGCAACGAGGTGTCTTTGCTGAAATTGGCTTGTGTGCGGCAGCTCCTCAAGGTAGGAGCTTGCATACTTGCTAAATTTCGCTGAGCAGCGGCTTGCACGTGGTACTATTCCACAGTGAGAATTCCTGTATGGGCTGATTTGCCAGCGCAGCAGCTACCATGTTTTGCAAAACAAGCGTGCTTGTTCAAAACCAGTGCCCTGGTTGCACTTGGACAGGCAAAAGGTCAGCCCTCCTGTCTTGCTGCCGTGTGTGGTAGCGGACTCGGCCCAGGGGAAAGAGAGGGTGGGGGAGGGAGGGAGAGCGCACGGGCAGGCAGCTTGAGCGTGCTTTTGGCTCCTCACAAAACAGGGGGGGATGACCAGTCAAAATCAAATAAAGGATGGGATCCAGGCAGCAGCAGCAGCAGCAGCAGCTGCAGCAGCAGTAGTGCTATGAATAACAGCGGCAAGAGCTGGAGTGGGAACAGTACTCTACCCACAGACCCCCTTGTAGACTGTCTCTTGCATCAGGTACGTTGAGTGCATAGGTGGTGGTATGGTGTGAGAGTTGACCTGTGCTTTTTGGCAGTGGTGTTGCTGTTTACCTCTGCTTGCCACTTGGGCGTAGTTGAGCGCAAGCTGGTGTCACAATGGATTTAAGGGTGAGTGAGCAGGTAAAGCCCTTTTGTAATTTGCCCCCGCTAAGATTAAAATGAAGGAGGAAACACAATTGTGCGACCCTTAGTTTGCCGGTGATCCAAATCGCCAAATTGCAACCAGGTCGGCACGTATATCGGATTTGCAAACATATATTGTTAACATTTAAAGGATTATTGCTGTATATGGTATTACACTACAGAGAACACAACCTTTTACCACATTTGCCGTGTGCTAACATGTACGCCATGTGTGGAAAAATGGACATCCTTACGTGTTACACACAAGGGAGGCATCTCCAACTCACGCTTAGGAGCGAATAAAAGCAAAAGCAGAGTACTGCCACCACATAATTGCTGTATAACTTGCACACCTTCCACTTGAAAATAGACAACTTCAGATATAATTTGTAGGGGGGCATTTGAACAATAAACTATGGTTCATAACTATGTAACGAGTTTGCAAAAGCAGACAAGTGAGGGAGCGTCGCTAGCGACGCTGACAATATTGCGAAGCCCATCACGCACGCATACGCATGCGTGCGTATGCATGTGTGTTTGCCTTGCTGCCCCAAAGATGCTGCAGTAATGTGCATGGCGCTGTGCTGGAGCAGGATTTGCTGAAGCAGGCCTGAGGATGTGCTGCTGCTGCTGTTCCCTGTCTGCTGAGAGGGCAGGTGCGAGCAATGTGCCTGGGCTGGCCACGATTTTTCAACACCGCTTTGACACACAGCGCGCGGCAAGCACCTGCACCGTGCGCTCCATGCTCAGGGACATTCCAAGCTAATACGGACCGCATTATAAAAGGGCCCCTTTCAAGCAAACTTCCGTATGTCATGAACGTTTGACAAAATCAAAATTATACAGCCCATCGAATTTAGTATTACTTGGCCTGCTTGCTTGGACAACCTACCCCTGACACAGCATTCACAGGCAGGGAAGTGTGCTGATGGATATTGCACCAGCAGGAAGTGGTCCGGGGGCCTGGCTGGGGATTTTTGGCAGCTACCAAACAGAAAACTTACCTTTAAAACTTTACACACGGCGCCCCAGGGCCCACAAACTTCTGTGGCACGGTAGAAAGTTTGGTTAGGAGCCTTTGTCAAGTCTCAGCCCGGGAGATGCCCTGGGTGGGTCAGGGGAGGAGGTCTAGACAGCCCCAAAATCAAAACTTATCTAAAACTTCGCACACCGCACCCCAGACCCCCCAAACTTTTCTTGCGTGTTATAGTTTTGAGTTTGGAGCCTATGTCGAGTTTCAGCCTGTGGGGTGCTCTGGGTGGGCCTTGGGAGGCTTGTGTAAAGGTGGTGGGAAGGAGACAATGCTAGGGGCTCACGCCTCCACGAGGGGGGCTTCGCCAAAAATGAGGAAAAATAAAGCAAAAAAGAGAAAAAAGAAAGCAAGCAAGGCCAGTTTGAAATATCATAAATTGACCGAATGGTTTGCAAAAACTGCTTTTGCAGCAGAAATGTCGAATCAAATGGTTTTTCAGGTTTATCGCCCTGTGAAATGGCAATGCATATGGCGGCTAACAGCTGGGCTTTGGCTGACCACTGTACAAATTACTGGCCGATAACAGTAAACCAAAAAGGGTGTTCACACCAGACATGGTAGGCAAGCACAAATCCTTTTGTGCATAGAGAAGGCGCTCATTGTTTATGCTTCCTTTGGCAATTGTACTTTGGGGAATATTTTGGTATCCCTGCTGAGACCGGAGGTCGCGGCCAGGAGGAGAAGCCTGAGGCGGCACACTGGCCTATTTTCCCCCCGCTCACTTTTACAAAAGTCTTGCGTCCATTTTTAAATAAGTTCTTAGACATGACATGCGTCCGATGCGTCTTCTTGTCTTCTCCCACGATCGCAGGTGCAGCGGCTGATGGCAGAAAGGAATTGCCTTGCGAATCACTTGGCCACGTTAAGTGACCAACATGCCAAGATGCACGAGCAGCTTGCTTGGATCTACATGGAAGAAAGCTGCAGACAATTGGCAGATGACGATCATGGGAGCGATCTGCTCGATGACCATCACGTGTTCCCACCGTGTATTGATGGGCTCATGGATGTCAAGCATAGCGCAGGCGAGGAAGGGTCTTTTAAGGCATTGAGACGTGCTCTATTGAAGGGTAAGAGTAAGACCACTATTGAAGGGTAAGAGTAAGATTGATGTCGGCGCATCCAAAGTGCTGCATAAAAAGATAAGAACGTTTGGATGTTGCAGCGAAATTGTTTTGTTAATGCTGACGGTTTGTGGATGCGCATGAGTTGTCTCCGGCTTAGTGCAGCAATTTGGCTTGGACTCGAACAAAAGGAAGCGCCTGGTTAATTTGTTGCGCTCAGTTTTGCATGTACTTTTATTTAATGTCCATCTTTGCTAAGGCAGGGTGTTTTAAGCTGTAGCTGTACTCTTTGATCAAAATTGATGCCCTGGAGTAAACTAGGTTGTGGAATGTTGGTTTTGCACACAAACAATCCCGGTCATTGTTGATCTTCCTGTAAAGATTTTCTCCTTGAAACCACAATGGGTTGTTCAGGGCAATTTCCGTTGTCTAGCCCTTTAGATTATAATGGGGGGGAGGTCTTCCAGGCTTTTCACCAGTTGGCAGTTATGCAGGCCGCAAAGTCATGATTCTTACACAGGGTAACTGGCCGTTAATAAAAGGCATTTTTGCTGGGTTCTGCCAGCAAAAAGGTACACGAATTTTTACATCAAAAAAGCAGGGAACCGAATTATCGTGGAGTTCGCCAAGTTGAGTACAATGTTTGTTCTTTTAGAATGAATTTTATATAAGCTGTGAAGATGTACAGGACGAAAAAAAAACATGGGCTTTCAACCCGAATTCTAGCACGCGAAATGTGCACGGTCTAAAACAAATACATTGCCAAGGTCGATAATTTAGTCAAGCCAAAGCAACGGTGACACGAATCAGCAAATAGTATGAGACCAGTCATTCAACTAGCCCCAAACACGTTGCTCAACAATGGCAAATACCGTATTCATGGGGAAGAGTTAAACAGTGAGTATATACGGTGGTTTGATGCCACTTGCTGCGAGCCATGGTTCTTGATCAGATCTAGCCAACGTGACGGGGGAGCACAGGTACTCACAGACGAGATGCGCAAACCAAACCCGCACAGGGGGAGGCACCGCAGTGGTGTATGCTGCCGAAGACATGCACAAACCGGGGACATTTGTTGCATTGAAAGTAGGTGCTACCAACGCTGGGCAACAGGGACTGAATAGTTGTAGGCACGTGAGAACTAAGCCTGAAGTTATATTATTCAGGCCTCACACCTTGAATGCAGCCCACGGAACGAAAGGTCGTGCTCCCTGCTACTCACATTTCTACGCGTGCAACAATCTCAACTGCAGGTCATGAACGGCCCAGACCAGGTCCCGATCAAGGTCGTGAAGCGGGAGATAGCTTTCAGCGCGTCGGCAAAGCACAACAACATTGTACAATTGATTGATGTGTTTGCCCAGGATGGAGCCCAGCTTGTGATAGTGGTGAGAATCGCAGCAAGCTCTAGGCCTACGGTTATATGGCTTTTTCCTGATGACTTTTCAGACAGCAAGCCGATAGTACCCCTCCAATTTCCGAATTGCCTGCTTTCAGTGGGAGCTGATCTCGGGGCCAGACCTCCTTGACCTGCTCAACGAGCACGAAGGACGTCTGCCTGAGCCCATGGCAGCCTTCTTCTTCTGCCAGCTGTTGCAGGCTGTGAGTGTAGCATGGATGTGTTTGGGGAAAGCGGCACAGTTAGTAAGCATATCACTGTGTCTTCAGACGGCAACTTGGCTTCGATTGCTACCTGATTAGGCATGGCAGTGCACAGTACACGTACAAACCGAGTTATGAACAGCTGTCAAGGGAATGGCATGATTTTTGGCATGGCAACAGCCAGCATCGTGATCTATGTGCATATTTATAGACTATAATGGTCAAAAGGAGTATTAAGTACATAAATGCGGGTCACACACAAGAATGGTCCCAACATTGTGCCAGTTTTTTAAGTGTTTTCCTGCTTGCGCACAGGCTCAATACATGCACGATAAAGGATACACGCACAGAGACATCAAGCCAGAGAACTGCATGTTGCAGCGATCCAACCACCTGCTAAAACTGGTAAATGATTTAAGCCAGAGTCAAGTCTCTCTCGAGCAAAGGCTGGGAATTGCACTTCAGACGGCTGGCAATTCTCCTTTAATTCCCTCTCTTTCTCTTCCGCTTCTCAAATCCAACTTGCTATAACACACTGACATATCACGCACACTCTAGTCGGCTGCCGTGCCTCTCCTCCGTCTCCGTGACAAGCATCTGTAATGAAACTTTGACGCAGGTTGACTTTGGATTGACTAAGCACCTGGAATCAGCAAAGACGCTAGGAGTGGGGACACCCGATTACCTCTCACCTGAAATGCTGCAGGTGAGTGAGGGGCTTGAAGTATGAAGGGGTTTCTGCATGCTGTGCTGATAAACATTGAGCAACGAGGAGCACTGATAGTCTTGCAGATCATTGGTCATGCAAGCAGTGTTTTGTCTATATTTGCATACATCAGGCTTGGACTGGTGGTGGAGCTGGGCCTGGGGGGTATGATGCGCGGGCAGTAGATGCGTGGGCCATGGTGAGACTTCAGCTTCAAACACAACTCATAAAGATGGTTGCCAGGCCTTCTAGTCATTTATTGATTTTTCTCATACACCTGTACTTCCATCAAATGCGGTCACCCCATTTCCTGCTGGAGCTCAACACTATTTCAGAGTTTGTCTCATTGCACTTGTGACTTACACTCCTACATTTTCAGGGTGTCATGATGTACCTCTTGTGCACGGGAAAGTACCCTTTTGAGGTAATTATTATGCGTACTAGGAAAAAAAGTTTGCACTGATTGTTAGTTTAACAGACGTATGTTCTGGGTGGAAATGCTTGATCTTTCTGATCGCTTGTCATGCCTTAGTTCAAAGCCCAGCATTTGTTTTTTTCAATCAAAATGACCATCTTGGGCCGATTCTTAACAAATGCAGGATCCTAGGCACCCCAACAACCTGTCACGCACAATTCAGAACGTTCTGTCAGGCGGCATGCAGCCGTTCCCGGCTACCATGTCTCCTGGTTGTCAGGGTCTGATCTCGGGCCTTCTGCGGACCGACCCCAAGCAGAGGACAACCCTGCAGGTGGTCCTTCTGGTGTAGCTGTGTGTTGAGGTACCATATCGGAGGTCTTACACACCATTGGCAAGCAAACGCGTTGGTTTGCCAATGGTGTGTTTGACCTCTGATATAAATACCAAATATCTCAACAAAAAATAGCAACACACCAAAATTGTCATCAGCATTAAGAGGCTGAGGCAGGCCTTGCGTGAGTGGCATGAAGAGCGCATCTCTTCCTACCTTTACCTGTGTGACTTTCTCTTTTTTCTCAGGAGCTGGCACGATGTGATTGGCTTCTGGGTCAGGCCAGTATATATGGTGACCAGGTGTGTTCAGAATTTGCTACAAGAAGTATTTCCAGCCTATCTGCTCTGACAACAAGGTGCTGCAGAGAATAGATCAAACCTGATGAGAAGTGAAACAAGTAGGCACAATTATAATATACTTTTCTCACGCTTATGTATTCTGCGGCATTTTACGGTCTTGCTCCTTGGCAGTAGAGAGGGTGGATTCATTTTGTTGCCTTTTCCTTCTTTTTGCTTTTCTCACAGGTGGGACGCAAAGACCTCTTGGCCCCCTTGATCAATCTGTCTGAGCAGCTCTTGGCAGCCAAAAAATTGCAAGTAAAGGAAGCAGAGCAGGATATGACTGCCGTGACCGTGGAGGCTGTAGGCCCTTCACTGGATGGTTAGTTCTTTTTTTTAGTGGCGTAGGTTACTAGGCCACACGTCGATGCTCTTGTCGTCTTTTATGGCCGCGCTCTATTTCCATCCATGCCAATAGACAAGTACACTATCTGTATTGATTGTTGGGGATTTTCACATGGCGCGGAGCAGGAGAGTGTAGCTCAGGCCAAGGAGGAGGGCCAGGAAAAGGAGGGGAGGAGGTTGCCGGTAGAAGCGGCAGGCCTCGATCCACGCTGTCCAAGGCGAGTGAGGCTAGATTTGAGTAAGCTACTGCATAATTTGTTGTGCGTGGGCAAAAGGCTAACACATAGCTGTGTAATCTGTGTCACCTCCTCACACACACATACACATATACACACATGCACACACATGCTACCATAGATTGCCTTTGAATGCAGGTATGCTCCTTCTTCAGGCGCCACATCTCTTAAGAACAACGAATGTCTGCTATTGTACAGCTTCAAGAAATAATCTAAACAAATCTGTGGACAGCCTCGACATCTCTTAAGAACAACGAATGTCTACTAGTGTACAGCCTCAATAAATGATCTTAACATATCTGTGTACAGCCTCAACAAACCTTAAGAACAACGAATATTGTGTTGGTTTGGACTGGACTGGTTGTCTAACCCTTGCATGAATTACCTTGTGGTTAACAGATTGTACTGTTTGAATTGCCTTATGAAACATGGCCATCTTCTCAATTTTAATTCTTGCACTTGATAGAGCTTTTACCTCGTCAGGACAAACAAATGCTGATGACAGTTTATTGCAAAAAAGGACAAGGTTAGCTGTGTTTGTGGTGCTTAATATGCCAGGTAGACAGTGTTTGCAGCTGACAACGGATTACTGAGTTCTTTAAAGCTTCCCGCTGCTTTAAAACAAACGAGGAAAGAAAAGAGGCAGCCACCTAGATCATCAAGGGATGATCCCACTGCATTCTGTAAGGATTATTATACACTTTGATCCATTATAGCTGATACAGCGCCCTTATACAATTAAGGTCAATGCAAATTTGGAAAAGATAAAAAACAAACAAATTTATCCAAAGAATACTAAGGAAACGATGGTTTTGCCTACCACTTGGGATACATAGCAGATAATTTCATGTTTGGATGTCATGCCCAATTGGTGGTTGTGACGAATCGTATGACAGAGTCAGTTGCTTTTTCAGTCTCGTCCAATAAGCTGAGGAAGCCAGTTCGTCCGATATCGTCCGATGAGGAAGCCAGTTCGTCCGATATATTGTCCGGTAAGCTGAGGAAGCTGAGGAAGCCAGTTAGGGAGTTAATGGGCTGATCTTGTAATTTGCTCTTCACGGATATTATCTAACATAGAATAGGGAAAAGATTTAAAGATCACTTCAGTTGTAGGACGTCGTTGAAAAGGCATATTTAAAGCACTTTTGTCTATGATAACTAATTTGCTCCTCTTTATTGTAAAGGAATTTTACGGTTCTATTTCGCTTGCATCGTGAGATGCATATGGCTCTGTCATTATTACCAAGGAGAACACAACAACTCAGAGAAACCGGAGAAACGGAAGAAAACTAAAGACTAAAATATAGAAAAGAGGTGAGGGAGGGGGGGGAGTATGCTAAAGAGAGTTGTGTTCTCCAAGGAATAAAAAGAATGGAGAAGGGAAGCAGAAACCGGAGAAAAGCAGAAAGTGAGAACATCTCACTTTATGCTACACTTCAGGAACCTGAGTTCAAGTGTTTCACACTGAACTTATAGGTTTCCTTTTTCCCATTATCCTGTGTAGTTTTCACCTCCTGTATAATTTTCTTCTTTAATTGGGGTCAGGGTTGGGTGGCAGAAGCATCACGTCAAATGTCAGACAAAAGGCCACAGTTGAAATATGCAGTTGAAGCGGAGTAAATAAGCCAAAAAGTTACATTGTCTGTTTGGGATAATGAGAGGCTTCCTAAAATCATTGCAACCCCCACTAGTGATGACAGTACTTTATGGCATCATAGTGTGTAAGTGTCCTTACCTTTTCTGCAACTTCCCGGATCAACAGTGAAATGGAATAAGAGTATGTAGGGAGGAGAGACACGGGGTGCTCACTGGGCGGGTGAGAGGGGGACTCAGAGGTAGGAGCGGAGTGAAGAAAGGAACAAGAAGGAGAATGAAAGGGACAGAAAATTTCCACCAGTAATGATAACACAGCATGTAGGGGCTGGAACCTGCACCAGGCAACCCTTCACCAGACCAACAGTAAGTATAAGTATCAATGTGGATCAAGGACCTTTTGCCGGATGCATGTAAGAAAAAGGTAAAAGAACTACGCAGGCAGTTAAAATCACTCTCCACATTAAAAAAGGAAAAGGAGCCATTTTGGTACGGGGTACCGTAAAACCCCTCCACCAAAGGAAAAAGATCAATGGGGATCATGAGTGTTGCAGGCTTGATGACCTGAAACCGTCTCCAAATGAGAGTTGATAATAAGAGTTCTGGAAAGTGCGCGTTTGGTATGGACAAGTTTGGCGGCCTAGATGACAGAATGAACATAAATCTTGGAAGCAAGTTTCTTAAATCTTTGAGAATCAATACCCAGCTCCTTAAAAAGGCTCCAGCGTATGATTGTTGTAGATGGTGCCACCCACTCCCAAAAGGATGGTGTTACGGGTAGTAACAAGCTCCTTGAAGGACAGAGCAGAGGTCTTTATGCTGTTTCTGCGCGGCGCTTGCTCAGCTGGTTTTGAGGTCTAGTGTCCTTACAGTACTTGACCTCAATAGGTGAATGTCACGTTGAAGAACGCTGAGATCTTTGGGTTGATGCTGTCTGGGAAAGGTGGATCTGTTAATGGCTGGCGGTGCTGTTGAGATGATCCTGGTCTCCCTCAGCCAGTTCACTTGCCCCCTGCCACTCCTAAGAACTCACCCTCCTTCATTGCTAGTCTGTTGCTTTTTAGTTTTCGTGGAGATGGGAGCAACCAGTACAGCATCCGGATGGCTGGAGGTAAACCTATTTTTGTCTGAGAAGCGGGGTGGAAAGAGCCACTTTGGTACAATCCTAGTTTCAGCTTTATTGGGAATTTGAAGAATTTGCATAGCCAGCCCTTCGCTGCTATCTACATCCATGCAGACAAAGCAGGATTGTAGGGAGCCTGCATTGCTGAGGGCTTTGAAAATCATGCTGCATGCGATGTTTTGTCTCTCAGTCATCATATTTCTTATTTGCGTGTGTTAGCATCCAGGAAGGATATGCAGGGCACTGTCTAGTTGAGGGCAGAGGGGGCAAGTTACTAATAGGCTTAGTAGGCTTATTGAATGCTTAAACCAAACCGCTTGCTTTTGGTTGTACAGGGTTCCTATTCTGTACTTCATAATGATGCACTTGGTTTTAACAGGGACATAGGATGCTGTTACTAGGTAAGCGTTGACTGAAGGTCTTTCTTTGTAAACCCTGTTAGGTAAGCGTTGCGGGTCTGGTAATATTCATGATAATTTGCTATGGTATTGGCATTTCCTAGTTTGTGGACGGGGTGCATATCAAATGTGCGTGCTTGCAAGGCGTCATGGCAATTGGATAGGTACCAGAGCCTCGAGGTAGGTGACTGGGCTGTGTTTGGGCGATTTTGTATGATTCGGTGTTCCTTATATTATTTTGCAAGCCAGAGGATATTGTAGAAGGGATTTCCCTCAGGGCCAGCTGTTTTGATAAAGGTGTAAGCAACGTCAGAGTGAGGTTGTGATTGATTTTCTAGCAAGAGCGTCAGCATATTCATTGCCTATAATACCTGTGTGGGATTTGGCTTTGTGAAAACTCATCTACCACAGACAGGGAGAAATATCTTTGGGGATTATAAAGATTCTTGACCTAAAGAATTCGTGCTGCTGGTGATTGGCGGTGCTACTGAGGTGCCGCCAGTCTCTCTGGCCACTCCATGGCCAAGGGATGTGGTTTGATGATTTGGCAGGCTCCATTTGTCGGGAGGTACCTCTTCTTGCACCCGTGGCAGATATAGTTCGGCAGTGTAAACAGGCTTGGAACATTTTTTAGCTCTATAACTACACATTAAAGCAAACTGCAATAGCTAAAAACAACTTACAAATTATGTACAAAGGCTCGTATACTGTTAGCTTTACAACTGCACATTAAAGCAAACTGCAATAGCTAAAAACATCTTACAAATTATGTACAAAGGCTTGTTTACTCAAACGCCTACGTTGTGCAACATTGGAGCGCCCTTCAACTTGCGGAAATCCAACCTGCTCATAACCTCAACCCCGCCCTTTCACCGGCACTGTGGTCTACCTTGAGCCCCAGCAGGCTCATCAGGTGGCGGTCCTGAGCCCTGTCAAGCTGCATAATAAAAGCAGAGTATCATTGACTTGAATTACGCATGAACGGTGTCTCCATCGATAGGCACAAATACAGTCGTTTTCTGCCAGCCAGAGTGTGCTCACACTTGAATGACCAAAACAATTGGAATAATAACTCAGGTAAAAACGATGGCTTCTGCTGGAAGGTAAAAGGCCATGTTTGTTCATCCTGTTGTACAGATTCGACAAAGCTTATATGGGATGCAAGCAGACGTGCTCATACAAGACAATTAAATTAAGAAATAACGCAAGTACCTTACGCAAGTACTTCGGTCACCACTCCTTAATGATCAGGGGGAAAGGTCAAAAGGTGCAATGCAAGAAAACCAAACTTACCACGCTGCCTTTGCCAGCAGGTGCCAAGCTGTTTTCTTCTGGCGGCTTCAGAAGCCAACACTCAGCAGATCTGACCTGTTTGCCCACACAAAAATGTACAATTCATAAACAGATCACAATTTAACTGGACCAGGGGGATTGAGTGACCAAGTGTCAGGATGAAAAGTGCAATACATCGTATTATAGCTTTTGGAGACTTTTCATCAATTTACCTACCAAAACTTTTGGCCCAAAAGAAATCTTGAGATTTTGAGGCAGCAAAGTTACTAACCAGGGAAACCAATGAGTTCAGTAACAGCAACTGTGGCCTACAGGCATCTTGACGTGTGCAAGTGAACATAGGAGAGGCTCTAAAAGCAACATGGCAAGCTACTCAGAAGCCGTATTGAGATGCTCAGTCATCAAAGCGACCTCACTTGAAAGGTCTGGTTGCCGCCAGCAGACAGGGGCTGGTTGCCGAAGGTCGACACGGGCTTTGTCTGGCCACGCTCCAAATTATCTTCCAGGAAAAGTGCAAAATGGCCTGATTGATGCAAACGGAGGCAGGTCAAAGAGATAGGTTTTTAGGTTTTTATGTATAAAGCTATTATTCTAAGCATCATTTAGCATCGTTAAGAATTAAGGGACTGTGAACGAGGACAAATTTTCTTTGTAAACACAGAAATGCAAAATGCGCGTGTCAATGGAGGAAGTTTGTGGAAGGAGATGAAAAAAGGCGTATGCGGTGTACGCATGCAGGACGGTGTCTTCGGGACAGTAGATTATTATTGTGCTTTGCCATATATTATTTGGGACTTGAATTGGAAGTAGGGTGTTGGTAGCGGACGAACTGCGGATGGGTTCAAAGGCGTGCAAGACTCGAGAGAGTGCAGAAAAAGTTGCGATAGAATGAGTGCCACAAAACAAGACAGAGAAGGTTCTATTGGCCATAAATTGCAAAATGCACATTGTATGGTTGCTCTCATTAAGGTGACTAGCTTCAGGAACTAAATCTATTATTCTATTCCGACAAAATGCTGCAAAGCACCAAGTCAAGGCTACCCTTTGATATCAAAGTAAGAGTAGACACTTTGTCCGAGATAATGGTCTGGAAAATTGGAGGGCATGTATTGTTAGACTGAACTATGTACCTGGTGTTCCGGCTCCCCCAAAGCCTATGCCGTTAGGCAACTGCTTGAATCCGTGGCCTAACCATTGAAAGTTCTGTGTCGCATTGAGTGGGAGCAAACGCATGAAATGTCGAGGCAACACGTGCATGCCAGTACACACACCATTTGAGTTTACAACTGCTTGAGAGAATTAATTTCCTTGATGATACACCACCTTCATCTCACGATCAAAAAAACGGCAAAGAGTTTTGTGATCCCAGTCAATCAAACAGCCCACCTCATTATAACCGGTGGAAGGATATACCTGCAATACACAGTATAGAAAGCCTTTAATTTGCTTAAAACGGTATTCGATATGTAACTAGTGCCCAAAAGTGCATATGAAATGTGAGGGTGGGCAACACAAGTATGACCAGTATGTCTGAAGATTGATGCTGTGTGTATGTTGCAAGCAGCACGCAAATATATAGACAGCAGGCAAAAAACAAAAGACACATACATACTTGCAGTGCAGGTGCCATTGAGAATTAAAGTAATATAAAAAGAGAAAATGAAATAAAGACAAAAGATACATACTTGCAGCGCAGGTGCCAATGAGAATACGCAAGTGCTGTGTCCACCAAAAAAGCTGCCACTTTTTTGCCAGGGATCTGAACCATAGCCTCCCATCACGTTATCTTGTGCATCCCTACACAACAGGGCGTGAGTGAAGCACAAGAGGCAGGAATGTTGTATTTCGTGCACCCCTACACAACAAGGCAAAGAGCAAAGCATAAGGGGCAGGAATGAAATATTTTGTGCACCCCTACAAAACTGGGCGAAGAGCAAAACATAAGAGGCAGGAATGCAGTATTTTGTGCACCCCTACACAACAGGGCGTAAGTGAAGCACAAGAGGCAGGAATGTTGTATTTTGTGCACCCCTAAACAACAAGGCGAAGAGCAAAGCATAAGAGGCAGGAATGCAGTATTTTGTGCGCCCGTACACAACAGGGCGTAAGTGAAGCACAAGAGGCAGGAACGTTGTATTTCGTGCACCCCTACACAAAAAGGCGATGAGCAAAGCATAAGAGGCAGGAATGAAGTATCTTGTGCGCCCCAACACAGCGGGGCATTGAGTTATGCACAGGAGTCAAGATTGTATTTTGTGCACCCCTACACAACAGGGCCATGAGTGAAGCATTAGAGGCAGGAATGAAGTATTTTGTGCACCCCAACGCAGCGGGGCAATGAGTTAAGCACAGGAGGCAGGATATTGTACTTTGTGCACCCCTACACAACAGGGCGGTGAGCGAAGCATAAGAGGCAGGAATGTTGCATAGCACAAAAGGTAGGTTGTTGCATCTTGTGCGCCCTTACACCGCGGGGCATGGGTGAAGCACGAGAGATTGGATGGTCTAAGCACATATGAAAGTCAAGGGACGGGGGATGGTTTGAAAAAGTCTGAAGCGTTCTGCCTTTATTCCTTGCAAAAAATTTACATTTTCACCAAGCTGTGGAACACTTTAAAAGTCGTAGGCAGCACCCACATGCGTGTCAAATACATGTGCAGGGCTTCACTGCGACCTGACGGTCACTCTTCTACTACTTCTTCTTCTTCTTCTTCTTCTTCTTCAGAGTTAAATTGAGTCACAAATCCAAATTAGGGGTCTGTTCTAAGTAGGGTTCTATTCCGCTTGCATCGTGAGATGCATACGGCTCTGTCATTATTACCAAGGAGAACACAACAACTCAGAGAAACCGGAGAAACAGGAGCAAACTTAAGACTAAAATATAGAAAAGAGGTGAGGGAGGGGGGAAGTATGCTAGAGAGAGAGTTGTGTTCTCCAAGGAATAAAAAGAATGGAGAAGGGAAGCAGAAACCTGAGAAAACCAGATAGTGAGATCATCTCACTTTATGCTACACTTCAAGAACCTGATTTCAGGTGTTTCACACTGAACTCATAAGAATGTATGTGAAAGGCAGATGAAAGACTTGTGGTCCATGGACAGGCCAGGCTCTGAGGAGTTGTAGGCCTAAGCATTCCAGTAGGGTGCAATTATGCTACTCGTAATAACCAGCCACCCCTCTCTTGATTCAGTACAAGGTATTGTCATCGGCAATTCTGAAATCCACTCCCAG
>Ga0307945_1001899_pt1 | contig 16695 bp, 19 predicted proteins | sample OrgLakmetagen228_FD_201818 | JGI IMG/M metagenome (GOLD analysis project Ga0307945, IMG submission 201818) | Saline water microbial communities from Organic Lake, Antarctica - #228 | ecosystem: Environmental > Aquatic > Non-marine Saline and Alkaline > Saline | place: Antarctica: Organic Lake...
GGAGGAGGTGAAGCTGGTGAGTCTGAGTCGTGAGTCGTGAGTGTGCTTGCGCTTGGTGTAAGGAGGAGGTGAAGCTGGTGAGTCTGAGTCGTGAGTCGTGAGTGTGCTTGCGCTCGGTGTAAGGAGGAGGTGAAGCTGGTGAGTCTGAGTCGTGAGTCGTGAGTGTGCTTGCGCTCGGTGTAAGGAGGAGTTGAAGCTGGTGAGTCGTGACTCACGTTAGGTTTGTTCTCTGCAGTGGTTTCTGTGGTTGCTTCAGGTAACGCGCATGTACTGTGGATTGTGTGCGTGCGTGCGTGTGTGCGTGCGTGCGTGCGTGCGTGCGTGCGTGCGTGCGTGCGTGCGTGTGTGTGTGTGTCAAGTAGGGAGGAGGGCAGAGTGCTGAGACATGCTTGGCTCAGAGCATGTTTCAAGGGAGAACCTGGCAGAGTTCAGAGGGGATAAAGTCAAGAATCGCGCAGGCAGCGAAAACTACTCCCCTCATTAATCATGGAAAAGGGGCCACATCGGTGTAGAGTACTATGTAAGGCCTCCACCACAGAAGAATAAAAGGCGGTAAAGATCAGGAGGGTTGCAGGCTTGGCTTGAAACCGGCCAAGGGATAGGGAAAGGTTTGATCAGTACATGAGAAGCAAGGGTGTGGTCTTGAGACTTGTTTGATCAGGCCACAGCTTGTGATAAATAACGCGTGCATATGCAGCGCTGATTCCGTCAAAGGTATCTAGAAATTTTAGCCAGAGCAAAGCGCGTGTTATTACTATGTTCCCTTTCACTCCTTGATGCCCGTATCCTTTGATGCCTATTATCTGCAGGACGCAAATATGAGGACGTTAATATTAGATGTGTATACCGCCTGTACCGAGCAGGTACGAGTTCTTCCTCCCATTCTTTGTAACAGAGACTGCGATTGTGCGTTCTGGTGTGCTTAGGTCGCACTTCTCCTCTTCCCAATCTTCAAAACAGAGATTGTGGTTGTGCGCTCTGGTGCACTTTTATCGCACTTCTCCTCTTCCCAATCTTCAAAACAGAGATTATGGTTGTGCATTCTGGTGCACTTTTATCGCACTTGTTCTTTTTCCATTCTTCAAAACAGAGAACGTGGTTTTGTTTCTGGTGCACTTGTATATCGCACTTTGCCTCTGAACTGGTAGTGCCTTGCACCATGAATCTCTTAAAGAATCTCTAAGCCATGAATGTCAGCAGTAGCACCTAACATCTGTTTACGTAAACATGCAAGTGTATCTGCATATACAAAAGACAGGGCTGCATATACAATAGACAGGGCTGCATATACAATAGACAGGGCTGCATATACAATAGACAGGGCTGCATATACAATAGACAGGGCTGCATATACAAAAGACAGGGCAGCATATACAAAAGACAGGGCTGCATTTACAAAAGACAGGGCTGCATATACAAAAGACAGGGCTGCATATACAAAAGACAGGGCAGCATATACAAAAGACAGGGCTGCATATACAATAGACAGGGCTGCATATACAATAGACAGGGTGGCTGACAGTGATCAACTTGTGGCCTAGCGCTCACGATTACCTTTACAACTCAGCAGCAGCACGCAAAAGTACAAAGTATGATTTTAAAAAGGGTCAAGTGTGTTGCCCGTGGCCCTCAGTGACGTAGCACTCACAATTGTTTCACGATTGAACGTAACAAGCTCGTGTGTGGATATCAGTTTTAGCTGCGTGGTTTTTCGTTTCTTTTTGGCTGATTGGCACAATGCATGCTTGGGTCACATGGATGAGCACATACACACGCACGTACACACACACACACACACATACACTGCCACAGGTCTGTGGGGACTTGGAAGATGCTATCGCTGATGGGCACAAGGAGGTGTGTGGAAGATGTGTGTGTATGTGTCTGTGTGTGTGTGTCTGTGCGCGTGTGTGTGTATGTGTAGGTGCGTGTGTGTGTTTGTGTGTGCGCGTGTGTGTGTGTCTGTGTGTGCACTTGCACACGCACAGAAGATGCCATTGCTGATGGGCACAAGAAGGTGCGTGGAAAATGTTCGTGTATGTTTGTGTGCATGTGTGTGTCAGTGCACGTGTGTGTTTGTGTGTGCGCGTGCACACGCACGGAAGATTCCCTTCAAACTCAAAATTGGAACTCTTGTCAAAAGACTAATGTTGTTGTTTCCCAGGCAATTTCGTCACCCCTGATTCTTTTTGAAGATTTATCCATTTGTAAAAGATGAAGAGGAGGAGATTCACAAGCTGGATTAGAACAGTATTGTTTTATGGTTAGCAGTGGTCTTAAATTGAAACCCGCAAAGCCTTGACTGAGGGATTTCTAACTACAAATCAGTCCCTGAGTACAGATCGGTCGCACACACACACACATACACACACACACATACACACACACACAAGTGTGCACACTTACGTCTAGGCAGGCCTTGCTGGGTGTGGCGTCTGTGCTTATAATTAACACATTCTCTTTTGTAATGCTACCCACATTCAACGCACGGTTGCACACCCCTGTTTTCTGCGCAGGACCTGCAAGACATCAAAATGCAATTAGAAGCGTATGTGGAGGTCATCGATGCTGCTTTCACAAAATCAGGCGTGAACGAGCGAACACAGATTTGGATACAGGTGTGGGTGTAGAGGGGAGGGTTAAGAGGGGTTACCTGCACATTCGTTTGGGTGGTCCAGTGTACTGTGATTAGGTGCAGGTGTGAGTGTGTGCGTGTGTGTGTGTGCGTGCGTGTCAGAGTGAGAGTGAGAGTGCGAGTGCGAGTGTGAGTGCGTGTGTAGAGGGAAGGGGTAAGGAGGGTTACTGCGCATTGTTTGGTCAAGTGTACTGTGATAAGATGCAGGTGTGAGTGTAAGTGTGGGTGTGAGTGTGAGTGTGGGTGTGAGTGTGAGTGTGAGTGTGAGTGTGAGTGTGAGTGTGAGTGTGAGTGTGAGTGTGAGTGTGGGTGTGGGTGTGGGTGTGGGTGTGGGTGTGGGTGTGGGTATAAATGTGCCTTTTGCTTGCACATCATTTCGGTCTGTTGCGAGCATTTCTCACATTTCTCATTATATTTGTATAGGTACGCATCTCATTATAATCAGCTTATCATGCTACCATGCTATGCCATGAGTCAGGTGAAATACTTAACTGTAATTGCCCAGAGCCTTGTCAGTAAGGTCCGCTCATACAAAATGGCAGGATGGTCTGGATTTAAGCGCTTGTACACACTTGACGCACACACACATACACACACATACACACACGCACACACGCACACGCACTTCTTGCAGGCTGGTCTGATGCAGCTGTATGAGTCCCTGTTCATTGTGGCAGCGGCACTTGGGGAAAGTGACTTACGTTTGAGTGAGATGCTGCAGGTGTGTGTGTGTGTGCACGTGTTTGTATGTGTGTGTGTGCTGTGTGTGTGCATGTATATGTGCGTGCAAGTGGTTGTGTGTGCATGTATATGTGTGCATGTAAATGTGTGTGTGAGTGGTTGTGTGTGCATGTATATGTGTGCATGTATATGTGTGTGAGTGGTTGTGTGTGCATGTGCGTGTGCGTGCGTTTGTGTGTTTGTGTGACTCAAAACTATAGAGCTGTGTTGTGGAGCTGACAACACCCACTCCAAGTATTCTATCTTTTCAACCTTTAGTTTGAACGTTGCATGCCATCTGACCATCATCAAGCAGCACGTTTCATACGTAGGGTTGGCCAGTGCCATGCATATGTACGTACTTACATGAATATACAGTGTTCTTAGCACGAAAGTTTCCATGTACACTCATATACGGTGAGCGTATACGGTTTTAGCCAGCCCTAAACATTTATGTTGCTTTAGTTAAGCACGTTAGGAAACACAGTCGAACTAAACTGTGTCGCTTTAGTTAGGCACTGTTAAGAAACACGGTCAAGGCACAAACAGCCAATTGGTCAGCTTGATGGCCCCCGCTGACCAGCATCAAGCAGGTTTTGACAGTGTTGTTATGGTTACCGTCACATTTGGATCTCATCGTTGTTTTGGTCACCGTCACTTTTCAATCTCATCTTTGTTGTGGTTACCGTCACTTTTCAATCTCATCTTTGTTGTGGTTACCGTCACATTTGGATCTCATCGTTGTTTTGGTCACCGTCACTTTTCAATCTCATCTTTGTTGTGGTTACCGTCACTTTTTGATCTCATCTTTGTTGTGGTCACCGTCACTTTTCAATCTCATCTTTGTTGTGGTTACCGTCACATTTGGATCTCATCTTTGTTGTGGTCACCATCACTTGTGGATCTCATCTTTGTTGTGGTCACCGTCACTCATTGATCTCATCGTGTTACACTGCTTTGCAACATTATTGTCTCACATCAAAATATCTTGACGCACACACATACATATACACACACACATGGTGAAGTATCCATCGTGCAAACCGTATCATTTTGGTGTCTCACACTTTGTTGATCATGCCTCACGGGATATCATATCTAGGGCCAGCCAGAACCACATACATCCGGTGTGTACACGGTATTTTTTGCAGGGATTTCATCAACTTCAACACTGTCATATATTATATATTACGTACAGTGTGTATATACAATTCTGGCTAACCCATATCATCCTCAGACTTCACAAAGTCGTTTACTACCTCAACGTACAGGTATTAGCGTGTATATAGATTTCTGGCTAACACTAATCATATCATCCTCAGACTTGACACAGTTGTTCACTACCTCAACGTTCAGGCATTAGCTGGAGCCATCCAGCCTGGCTCTGAACTGCACCTCTTCTGGGCCCGTGCGCATCTACAAGCCACAAAGGTATACATTAAATTCCTGAAAGGTGCATTCTTTGTTGTACATCTGTTTCAGGCCCCTGCACACTTCTAAGCCATAAAGGTAAATTAAATTCCTGAAAGGTGCATTATTTGTTGTACATCTGTTTCAGGCCCCTGCACACTTTTAAGCTAAAAAGGTACACTGGCTTCCTGGAGGATCTGTTTTTTTGGGTACCTACCTTATACCGTACTCACCCCGGTGCCCAAATTTCAGAAATATTAAAGGTAACCCCGGGTAACCCCGGAGCATGTAAATAAATATTATAGCCTTCCCTGCACCAACCCCGGTGGGCATTTAGCCCAGGCAGTGCGTGTGCGTGTGTGAGTATGCGTGCACATGCGCGTGTGTGCATGCGCATGTGTGTCGTGCAGCAGGTGCTGGGGCAGGTGCTCCAGGTGCTGGGGCGCATGTGTGTCGTGCTCCAGGTGCTGTCCAGGAGTGTCGTGCTCCAGGTGCTGGAGCGCATGTGTGTCGTGCTGCAGGTGCTGGGGCTGCTGCAGGTGCTGGGGCTGGTGCTGCAGGTGCTGGGGCTGGGGCTGGGGCTGGGGCTGGGGGGGGCCTTCACCGTTCATCGCTGTTCAGCCACCCACCAAACTTTATTTTTGCCAATTCCGGACAACCCCGGAGCCTCAAAATAAATATATATTAAACGATACCGAAACCACCCCGGAGGGCAAAACACGTTATTTACCCGGGGTGAGTTAAGAAAGGTACGGTATCTAGGTTTGTATGCTTTTCCAGGCCACAAGAGTGCTGTGAAAATAAGAAGCCAGTGATTTGCTGTCATTCTATTTAAGCCTGTATGAATTATACGCTACAAATGTTTGTTTAATCTTCAAAAAAAAAATTTGAGCCTGTATGCATTTACACGCTACCAAGGTTTATTTAAATTTCAACAAATCCACTGTCAACTACACCTGCTTTGAACCCGTGCATAACTACAGGCTGTTAGTCACAGAAATTGTTAAAAGTGGAGGATTATCGGAAGGGAGACTTATACAGAAAGCAACAGAGATAGAATGACGTTTCATTTTTGCTGCATTGCAGAACTGCGGTCCATGTGTCTTATATTCTGTCTTGAGGTGTAGCTGTCTGCACAGAAGCAAACCTATATGCCCTAACTATACGTAAGAAAATAAAAAATAGCATAGTTTGAATGTTCAGGTTGTTGCTTGTTCATCATACAGACGAGTGCTGGGGCAGCAGAGTCTTTCTCTGCGGTGGAAGAGATCATTGCAGAGAAGACAGCTCAGATGTGCAACCGAAATGCAGGCAGAAGCACCCTGAAGAGCATGACATACATGTGATCACACACATACATCCATCCATACACACACACACACACACACACATACACGTGCATAAATGCAGCAAGAAGCCGCAGAGGCAACGGCAGCTCAAGAGGCTGTCCTAGAAACCGCAAAAAAGGCCGCTGATGGACAAAAGGGGAAAAGGGGCAAAGGTGTGTGGGTGTCCATGTTGGATTATGTGAGTGTGTATGTGCAGAGTGTTGTTTGTGTGTATGTGTATGTGTGTGTGTATGTGTGTGTGTGTCTGCATGCATTATTGCAATTATTGCCTACCCAGACGACATGCCACACAACTAGGCAAGTGCGTGTGTATGTGTGTGTATGTGTGTGTATGTATTTCAGCTTCTGTCTTATGCGTCAGACCAATCCATGAATGTGGGTGCAAGTGTGGGTGTGGATGTGGGTGTGGGTGTGGGTATGGGTGAGGGTATGGGTGTGGGTGAGGGTGTGAATGTGGGTGTGGGTGTGGGTGTGGGTGTGGGTGTGGGTGTGGGTGTGGGTGTGGGTGTAGGTGCAGTTGTGGGTGGATGAAGGTTGGGTGAGTATAGGTGTGAATACAGATGTGGGTGTTTGCTCATGCGCACGCGTGTGTATAAATTATTTGTATCTTCATTGCATATTAATTTGTTGCCCTCCCTGCCTTGATTTGCGTCGTTCTGATGTGCACAAGAGGCACACGTAAATGTGTAACACACACACCACATGCAGGAGGTAGCAAAGCCCCCCCCGCACCCACTGCTGGCATGGGCTTTGGCATGGGTAAGTGTGTGCACGATGTGTGTGCATTTGTGTGTGCATGATGTGTGTGCACGATGTGTGTGCATGATGTGCGCAATAAATTTTGCTGTTGGCATGGGTGAATGTGTGCACGGGGTGTGTGTGTGTGTGTGTGTGCATTTGTGTGTGCATGATGTGTATTTGCATTTGTATGTGCATGATGTGTATTTGCATTTGTATGTGCATGATGTGTATTTGCATTATATGTGCACAATGTGAATTTGCATTTGTATGTGCACAACGTTTGTGTGCATTTGCATGTGCACGATGTGTGTGCATTTGCATGTGCACGATGTGTGTGCATTTGCATGTGCATGATGTGTTTTTACATTTGTATGTGCACGATGAGTGTGCATCATGTGTGCATGCTGACTTTGCATTAAGTTCTGCTGTTGGCATGGCCGCCGTGCAGAGAAATACCTCATACATGTATACATGCGCACGCACCCACACCCGCACCCACACAAATATCTACATGTACACACACACACACACACACACACACAAACAGGTGGTGGGAACGGAGGGGACGGGGGAGCAGTGGAGCACGCAGACAAGATTTGTTTTCGTGCATATCAAGCAAGGTACGTTTGTTCTGTCGTTCCTGCTTGCCCCATGAGGTGCTGTGCAAGGCTCTGGTGTGTTCTTGACAGAAATAGGAAGACTGTTGCGCTGCCTGCATTATGCTTATCTGAGCTCTCCTTTCTTCGATTTAGTTGAATTATTAGTTTTTGCTATGGTAAGGGCGTCTACTGTGTGTTCGTGTGAGTTTATATTGAATGGGTCAAGAAAGAAATGCTATGCAAGCAGCAGGAAGTACCACCGCTCCCCACGTAAAATGAGGTGCCACTTGTCATGAAGTCCTGACAAATTCCTTCCATTGCAAAAGCCAACAGTGTGGCTAGGAAGGAGAGACAGAGAAAAAGAAGGAGGTTGGCGTGCTGGGCCTGAGCATGCTCAGCCTCAACATACTCAGTAGAAACACGACTGAATACTCCTTTATTCCTCCTGTGTAATGCTTCAGGTATGGGACTATCACACGACTGAATACTCCTTTATTCCTCCTGTGTAATGCTGTAGGTATGGGACTATCAGCCGCCGGTCATACTTGACCATGCTGGCCAAGGCTGGATTGTGAATGCGGCGATAGCTGCACGGTGGCGTGCTCGAAGCGTGATGAAGGGGATGGGGCTCGTAAATTGACGGGGGTGGGGAGGATACGTGTGGTTGAGGTATTAGGGCACACTGATTGATGTGCTAAAAACATCTTCACCTAGTCTCTGCCGGTAGCACTCACACTGTCTGTGTACTTTCTCTTTGTCTTTCTTGATGTGCTTCGTCTAACGCACACTTACTTTTACCGCTTCTGACCCGCCTACTACGCAAGGATGACGCACTTATTATTGTAGCAGTGATTTACTTTGGCAAAGTTGAGTGCATTGATGAGGGGGAAAACATCGCCTTCTATGCAATGCCTCCTGTTCCTAATAAAGCTACTCGTGTGCGTGCTGACAAAAGAACAGTTCTTGTGACGTTTTTGGTAGCAATTTGTGGCTGAATGACATTTCTGAAGAGGAACAACTTTGCTGATGGCAGACTCGATACCATTACTTCAAATTTGGTTTAAATTTCATTTATGTTCTTACATTATTTCCACATGGTGTGGCAGCTTATTTTCTGTCAGCCTCGTTTTTCTGATCGGCCTGTCTATAAATACTTGAGGGGCATATGTGCAAATGTATTTGATCCCACCTCTAGAAAATAGGGAGAGGCATTCTTCTAGAAAAGGATTAGCTGATTTTATGAGAACATTTTTTTATTGCGTTTTAAGGTGAAATTGGTTTTTACTAGTCCTCTATAAGCTGTAGAGGTCAGTTGGTGTTTAAAGAATGATTATCAGGTAGGGTTCACTTGTAAAGACAAAGGTGAATGACGACGTGCTGTACTCCACACACAATTGTTGGCTGACGCACGTCCTTTTCCCAGGGCTGGGAAGTCTACTCAATCACGCAACTGAGCATTTGTGTTGATTGTGCTGAGTCATACACATAAATGTCCTGGTGATGTGCCTGATAGCTTGCTCACTTGTAAACAGAGTACTAGGCTCTACGGGTATATTAAAAAGGACTATGTGTGTGCGGCCAGAGGCGCTGTAACATGATTTTAATTTGAAACGTTATAACAGACAGCTTTGTCACCAGAGGAAAGGCACACAAGCGTCGCCAAGCTGTTCTCCAAGGTTTCGGATGGCATCCCAAGATCATGCAGGCAGCGACGATAGGAAAAGCGTCTTTATTAAACAACACCTGCTACATACCGCTGGCATATTTTCAGCCAGGATTCCGATTCATAATTCAACTGTCTCTTCTACATGACCATTCCTCCGTCCACGTTGAACACTTGTCCTGTGATGTAAGCTGCAGCAGGGTCTGTGGCCAAGAAGCGCACCAGGCCGGCAACCTCCTCTGGCTGCCCGTAACGTCCTGCACATATGATAGGGGAAAAGAAAATACAAATCATTATATGACCAAGAAGCGCACGAGGCCGGCAAACTCCTATTCTGCAAACTGAAATCGTGAAAAGAGCAGGACAATATAAATGGTAAAAGGACGGATGGGAAGCGCCCGAGGTCAGGTTTCTGCCTGTACCGTGTGGCACGATAACTGTCAAAGATAACCTTTTGGAAATTGCAATGGTAGGGCCTTCATGTGGGGCCGCTCACAACACCCTGCAGTAGCTTAGCCAAGGTTCAACTGCTGGAAGGTGCTGTAGGCAATTGAAGTGCAAACAGTTTCACAATGACAGAAGCCTGGCACCGACCAGCAAGCAGTTCAGCAAAAGCACCTTTCCTTGCGCATTGCCCTTTGAGGATCACATCCCCTCTCACACTCACGCCGCCAAATACATACAAACACTCGCACATACACAAACACGCACACATACTTGACACACACGCACAAGCACAAGCACACACATGCACAAACACTCACACTAGTAGCAGCCTACCTAGAGGGATCCCCTTTAGGATCATCTCCTCGTACTTCTTGTCAATGGAAGCGGTCATGTCGGAGGCAATGAAGCCAGGTGCGACGGCGTTTGAGGTAATGCCGCGAGAGGAATATTCCCGAGCGACCGTCTTGGTGAGGCCAATGACACCAGCCTTGGAGGCAGAGTAGTTGGCCTGCAAATGTGTGTGTGTGTGTTCGTGTGTGTTTATGAGCACTCCCGAGCGACCGTCTCGGTGAGGCCAATGACACCAGCCTTGTGGGGCAGAGAAGTTTGCCTGTGTGTGTTCGCACATGACCATGTATATTTTTTTTTGTGCGTCCGTGTGTGTTTGTGTGTGTATGTGGCTATGTATGTGTGTGGTGTCTGCGATTAATCTGTGCCTAGATTAAACAGATTTGACATTAAACTCATAGTAGCCGCATAGTGTCCAAGCTTTAAATTAGCTCCTCGTTATCAGGAAATAAGTCAAATGAATGAACCACATGTCCATCTAAGTCCTTGAAATCAAAGCAGCTCGCAACAAAAAACAAAGGTCGAATGCTCGACAGCCTTGCTTTGCTCTACCATGCCTCGTTTTGTAATAAACACCGTACAGCTCACACTTTTTCCAGCTCACACTTTCTTCAGCTCACCTGCCCTGCGTTGCCCACCAGACCCACGACCGAAGTCACGTTAACAACGCGGCCACTCTTCTGTTTGCTCATCATTTTGAGGGCATTCTGTGAGGTAAGAAGCAGTTTGGCGTTTCTGTCTTGTGTGCACTGTGTGTATTGTATGTCTGTAACATGTGTGCACGTTGTGTGTGTGCGTGTGCAGCTGCTTTTAGACCACTTCCGCTGCGCAGCTGGATTGATTAAGATGCCATCATGCATATTCAATTTTCAAGCAGCAGGAGGGATGCACCATGCATTTTAAGTAACATGAGAGAACCCAGATGCGCATAGTGCGTGCGGATGGCATGGCATGTTAATTGTTATATTCATGTTACCGTAAATTTGAGGTTTGAAAAAACCCAATTAATAAGCCCCAATGCGAGCAATGCGGGAGGGGCAACACATAATTAATAAACACAATGCGAGTTTATGCGAGGACCTTCTGGCCCTGTGAGCTGCACCTGCATGCGTATGCACGCGCGTGTGCGTGCGTGCGCGTATGTGCGTGTTTGTGTGTGTGTGCGTGCGTGCGTGCGAGTACGTGTGAGCGTGCGTTGTGTACGTGCGTGTGTGTACGGTTGTGTGCATACATGCGTGCATGCATTGTGTACTTGTGTGTGCGTGCGTATGTGTGTATGCGTGTGTGTATGTGTGCGCGCGCGTACGTGTGCATGCGCGTACGTGTGTGCATGCACGTAGGTGTGTGTGTATGCGTGTATGCATGCGGGTACGTGTGCGTGCGTGCACATGCGGAATGAAGGCGCCCTTCCTCTTGGTCCTTCCTCCCCAATAGAGGGCCAGCCTCCCAAGCTGTTTGTCCACCTTGGGGGCCTTGAGAGGCGGCTTTGGGAGGCTTTCCCGGCCAGTCCCTGTTCACGCTTAAAATCAATTAATTAATTACAATGCGGGCTTTGCGAGGCCCTTGTAACTTAGTAACTTAGATGCTCCCGACACACCGCGAGGGGGTCAAAAAAGTTCGCGTAGCGCGGTGATTTAAGTACCCTACGGTAATTGTTAATGTGTGTACAGGGTGGCTTGCAAACCTTGTTTTATAACTTATAACGCTTCACTTACATAAATGCAGACTTCAAACGCATAAACACTTGCATGGACGCAAAAACACACACTCGCGGGCACGCATAAACGCACGTGCACACACACACATTCACACGCACGCGTACACACTGTGCACACCCACACATCCACACACCTTAGTGCAGCAAGAACACACCTGTGTGCAGTAGAACACGCCCGTCAGGTTGGTGTCGATGACATCCTGCCACTGCTCGGGCTTCATACGCATGATGAGCGTGTCCCTTGTGATGCCTGCACTCAATTACGCAGCGTCTGTCTGTGTCTGAGCCTAGTGATTGTACGGCTCAATTACTCAATTACTCAATTACTCAATTATGCGGCATCTGTGTCTCAGCCTTGTGATTGTGATGCCTGTATTTAACTATGCAGCATCTGCGTCCGGGCCTAGTGATGCCTGCACGCAATTACGCTGCGTCTGCGTCTGAGCCTAGTGACGCGTCTAAGCCCTGTAATTGTGATGCACTCCTTTGCTCGGCGTCTGTGCCTAAGCTTTGTGATGCCTGCACTCAATTTTGTAGCGCCTGTCTATCCCTAGTGATGTGCCCATCACTAGTGATGTGTCTATCACTAGTGATGTGTCTAACCCTAGTGATGTGTCTATCCTTAGTGATGTGCGCACTCAAATGCGGCATCTGTGTCTGAGCCTTGCAATTGTGATGCACTCCATTGCTCAGCCTCTGTGTCTGAGCCTTGTCTTAGCCTAGAGATGCCCTGTGCTTGATCCACAAGAAAAACAGACCTGAAATCTGCATTGATGTGCCTTCCAATCTGCCCACACAGCATTGCAGGTACGCATCGAGCAAGGAACAGTAAGGCCATTCTTGCACACGCACGCAGCAAATAGGAATACGCCATACATCACACCCACTCACCTGCACCTTAGCCCATACGCACACACACACACACACACACGCACACACATACACACACGAACCCCCCCACCCCCCACCCAACCCACCCAACCAACACACACCCACACGACACACACGCACGATGTACACACCTGCGTTGTTGACCAGCACATCCACGCGCCCCCACTTCTCTGAGATTTCCTTGTACATGCGCTCGATGTCTTCTCGCTTCCCCACGCTGGCACCCACCACTAAAGCTTCACTGCCCAAATCTGTCACCTGCGCGTGTTCGTTGCTGAAAATAAATTGGTCAGCAGCAGCAGCAGCAGCAGCAGCAGCAGCAGCAGCAGCAGCACATCCCTGGGGCATCTTTGTGCACCTACGTGTTTGTTGATGCAGGTAAAAAATCCCAATCAAAGTCGCAGGTAGCTGAATTGCTTAAATTAATTAAAAGATTCAAATTGCGGTTTGTTCGTGCTGGCATTTTCTAGGCTTGTGAGGGAACGACTGCACACACACATACACACACACACACTGCTGCTGCCAATCAAAGAAATTGTTTCGTTTTACCCTCTTTGTCCTCACGCATACATACCCTTAGAGCTCAGCAAACATCTACACTGGTGTTGCGTAACCTGGAAGCGATCCTGTATCGTGCATCTGTTCATGTATCTGTATAAAAGACAAATTTGTGCATGTCACACACATCTCACCTGTTGAGCAACTTCCTCAGCAGCCTGCTTGTTTCCGGCGTAGTTCACCACCACCTGCAAAGCAATAGGTGTTATAATTTGTGTTAAGGGTTAGGTTAAGGTGTATCGCGATCTGTCCAATTCCTGCTCGTGAGATAGAAAGATGTATGCCATGCTTTCTACGTTTGCAGCACTCTCATCTGGTATACCAGAAGTTGAACTTGCTTGCACCAGGAAGGAAGGAAAGCAACGTTTTTTCTTCTCCAGCTTTGATTCACTCACGCGTGACCCTTGCCTCGCCAACTCTAGCGCGATGGCCTTCCCAATGCCCCTCGACGATCCAGTCACAAGGGCAACAGGCTTCTCTGCATTTGCACAGCGCACACACATGCACGTGTGCACCCATGACTGCAGGCCTGCTGTGCCACCTCCCTCTAAATGATCATGTTCGCACAAACAACTGTGCTCCCTCACCATCAGCAGCCCTCACGCTCACTGCCATCCTCCTGCTCATCATCCTGGAGCCTGACAGAGGGCGCACACCTTGCAGGGAATGGAGGGAGCGTTATTTTTCACAAGAGGGTAAGACGTGGCATGCAACGCGGCAAATGGCACACACATGCATGGCAATTCCACAAGCAGGGTTACCTCTGGTGAGTCCGGACGACGCCTTGTTTAGCGCCTGCATCTTAGCAGAAGGTTTGGTTGACGTAGTCAAGAAAACAATATGTTACAATTTTTTTTGCTATCAAATTCGGGCGAAAGGCGAAAGCCAACGGCAGACTGTTCATCTAGAATGGCACGACTAAATCGGGTAGAACACTGAGGTAGAATTGCGCTGTCTACGTTCTGCTCTCATGCCTCATTGGATTCTCTCGATCCGATTTGATTCGAGTCTCCCATCTTTTGCAATATATTGCGACAGTTGATGGTTGTGAGCAATTGCTGCTGCAAGGTCATGAGGAACGTAGCTCGGTTCACCGGATTCGAAGAAATGGGTTGAAATTGGTTTATAGTAGTAGACAGGAGTGCACGTCTTTGCAATTTGATCGAAAATGAGGATATTTAAGGAGAAACACGTGAATTTTTGTATAGGCATCGACACTTACGGCCACCAATTCCATAAATTTGATAATGTTTCTGACGGTGATATCAAAATTCACGAAGAAAAGAAAAACTACGCAGGCAGCCACTCCCCACAATAATAAGGAGAAGGAGCCACTTTGGTACCGAGTACCGTAAGGCTCCTCCACCGTGAAAAGGAAAGGAAAATGGGGATCAAGAGGGTTGCAGGCTTGGCCTGAAAACGACTCCTGATGCTGATAGTTGACAATAGTACTGGAAAGGGCACGTCTGGTATGGACAAGTTTAGCAGCAAAGTTCGTTCACAGAGTGCACATGGAGCTTGGAGGCAAGCTTCTTTACTCTTTGAGAATCGAGACCCAGTTTCTTGAAAGGCTTCAGGGTGTGAGTGTTGTAGATGGTGCCACCCACCCTCAAAAGGATGATGTGGAGAGTAACGGAGGCTCCTTGGAGAGTGTTGCAGAGATCTTTGTGCTGTTCCTTTGCGGCGTTTAGCTGGTTCTGAGGTCTGGTGTCTTCACAATACTTGATCTTCAATGATGATGGCGTATTACATCGTCCAGGGGAGATAGCAAACTCCCTACTACGAGGTTGAAATGAAACTGAGTTTTGATAAATGAAAGGGAAGCAAGAGAGGCAGGCTGGAAGCAATAACAGAAAATAGGGGGGACAACCAAGGTGAAGAGAAAGAAGGGCAAAACATATATGAGAAGGTCAAACACAGGAAAGAAAGAAGGAAGGAAAGCCTGCGTACTTTGGTGCCTACGTAAAAAGAACAAGGTTTAGGAAGACAAGGCTAGCAAGGCAACGGGCCGATCTAGCTACACCACCGCGAGGCACTTAACATGAAAAAAAACAAGGAAGCTAAGAGTTAGCCAGGATAAAAGCAGCTAAGCCATTGCGATGACTGGTGCGCCAAAGCCAAACTCCAACACAACCCAAAGAGAAGAGAGAGTTACCCTACAGAAAACGAAGCTGCACCAACACGTCACTCACAACATTACGAGCCAATACTTGGGAGACACGAAAGGAGTACAGCGAATTAGAGGTTAAGATACAAGAGGCAGGTTGTACTACAAAGAGCCGAGAGCAAGGGGAAGCTGGCCAACCTATACCTAGATCACGGCGGTAGACACGCTAGGGAGGGAGCTGCAGTGAATCAGCCAAGGAGCCGTTTGGCCTAGCATACACAAAGGGGTGAGTGTGGCCTAGGTCACAGAAACTGGAGACACTACCTTGGCAGGCTACAAAGTCTTTTAGGGCTGCGAGGAGAAGATCAACTGCCCTAGTTTCTACTACTGCGGGCTCTACGCCTTTCCTGGCTAGCGTGCTAAACATCTAACCCCTAGCTCTTAACATTGCAGTCAGGGAAGCTAGGCACACAACATAGGTACCACACTTCCTTCCTCACTGTTTAGCATGGCTGCTCTAGCAGCCACACATGCCGTGGTAGCAGCTGCACGGAAACTGGGAGGTTGTGTTGTATGGCTCGTCTGATGGCTGAAGCTCCTGTGCAAGTCCAAAAGACGTGCTCCCGTAGCTGTAGCGCCTGTGTAGCACGTGGCGATGCGGCTGAGTGTTGCCAGCCACAAGGGCAAGCTGTCCCCCGCTTCATGGGCCATCCGTGGCCCCCGTCTCCCACCACACCATGCTGGAGTAGGCGCCACCAAACTTCCTTCCAGTTATTCTCACATGGGAGCCTCCATACTTGGCGTACTCGCGCTCTGAACGCCTTCGTGATAGCCAGGGCTGTGGGGCGCGTTTCTTCTTGCGGCTGGGTGGGGGCAGCTAGGGTAATAGCTGACTCTGTGCATTGCTGCCAGGCTTCCTTCCTAGCTGTTTGGCTTGGCTGCATGAGGAAATTTGTCGCTGCACGCACTGTAAAGGTGAAGGAGCTGAGGGTGAGTGAACTTGGCGATGACTGTATCGCGCCGTGTTGGTGCTGTTGGTCTTGTTTGGGCTGCTTCTGAGGGGGGTGTGGGGCAGCCACTTTGTATGGTTTAGAAGCAGCTCAATGGCTGCATTGTGGGACGTTGGGGCTGGTGGGGGCTGGTTGAAGATGCTGTACAGGCTTGAGGAATGCACTCCAGTAGGATATCAATGTCGTGTGTAAGGGCTTGGGGCCAGCCTTCATGTTGTTGGTGTTGGTGCTCTTGGGGCTGCTGCTGCTGATGTTGATGGACTTGCTCTGGCTGCTGTTGTCCTTGGGGCTGCTGCTGCTGTTGCTGTTGCTGCCGTTCCTGCTGCTGTTGTTGCTGCTGTAGCTGCTGCTGTTGAGTGTGATATGATAGGGGAATAAGGTTTGGAGGGGAAATATGGGGGCGGTAAGGGAGAGAGCGGAGAGGGGGGAGGTGCAAATGTTGGTAGGTGCCAAGCGGGGAGGTTTGCTGCTGCTGCTCAAGGGGGACTTGTGGGTGAGGG
>Ga0307945_1001903_pt1 | contig 16686 bp, 33 predicted proteins | sample OrgLakmetagen228_FD_201818 | JGI IMG/M metagenome (GOLD analysis project Ga0307945, IMG submission 201818) | Saline water microbial communities from Organic Lake, Antarctica - #228 | ecosystem: Environmental > Aquatic > Non-marine Saline and Alkaline > Saline | place: Antarctica: Organic Lake...
AATTAAAAAGATATGATAAGTTCAATTCGCTACAAAAGTCCGTCAAATATTGACTTAAAAGGTAAAAATGGTAGGATTTATAGTTTTTGGTGTTATAATTTTGAAGGTAATTTAGATAAAAGTGCTAAAGAAGTTAAAACACTATATTACTTAGCTAAAATAAGAAACAAAAAAGTTATTAAAATTTATAATTTAACTATCACATTAAATTTATTAGGCTCTTTTGAGGAATTGAAAGACAATCAAAAAGTAAAAGAAAATAAATTATACTTCTGCTCTTTAGAAGATGATATTAACAATCTTCAAGAAACTTATGAAGAGTTATCCTACCTGGACTTTCATCACATTGACCTTTAGATTTTTCATTTAATTCTTTCCGTTCTTCTACATATCTGTCTAAATAATGCTGAAAGCTGTATTCAACACCAAATCTTTTAGGTTTATTTCCAATTATATAATTAGCTGTTAAGTCCGCTATTGCAAATATTTCAATAGGACTTTTAGCTAAATGAGATGTTGATTCAATTATTCTTAGTTTTTGTTCAATGGTTAGTGCTTCTTTATTCATAAGTTTTTTGTTTTTTAATATGTAAGCTAACGTTTCTGTATATGGTTTGTTGCGTGAAGATACGACTGTTTTTTTGGTTTAGCAAAAATGTTAAGGATTTGTAAACAAGTTTGAGGTTAACCTTTACTTAGCAATAAACTATATACATTGTTGTGCTTAGTGTTTTTTATTCAGTTTTATTATTACTTTTGTCAAATGAATACATTTAATCGTATAATTTTAGGTTTTGCTGTTCTTTTAACTTTAATATCATCATATTCTTTGTATTATGTTTTAAAGGTCGAAAGTAAAATATCTGCTTTAGAATTAAATTTAAAAGACTTATCAGATACTGAATACAATTTTATTATTAGAGAGATTGATAAATCATATATTTTAATCACGCTTACAATCACGGTTCTTTTTGGTCTTATTGTCTTTTTTATTAATTTTAATATCAGAGGAAGGGTATCGGACATCGTAACTGAGCTCCAACATAAATATGATGAAAGCGTAGCCAAATATGATAAAGAAATAATGGAAAGGCATAAATTAGAGGGTGATTTAAATATTACTGCTTATAACGGACATAGATTTAGTTAGCACCACAATTCTTCACGAATAGTCTTAATTTTGAATTTATTTTTTTCGTAAGGAGGAATATACTGTGAATTTTTTGGAGCTTCTATGCTAACTTGAGGTTTTGATGTCATTTTCATCATATCTTTAGTATACTCTAAAAACTCTTCTACTTCAAGATAATTAAAACCTTCTAATAGTTTTATTATAACGTTGTATAATTCTTCATAGTACTCTGCTTTTACAGTATTGTTTTCTCTTGAAAATGTCTGTTTTAGTAATTCATTCATATTTTTTTTTTTTTACATTAGATACAACGGACGTGTGTATGCGTAGTGGCGAGTAAAAATACCCGCACTTCGACTTTCAATTACAAACTTAGTAAAAAAAACCGAACTTTTCGATTCAGCCTAAACCTAGCTATTATGTATACACTTTGTTGTGTTATTATACTGCAAATATAATACTATTGTTAATACTGTGCAAATTTTTTATGTTAAATCTTTCCTGAAAAATTTACTCAATACATTTTCATTCCAATATAAATCATTTTCTATTACTCCTTGGCAGAATTGGTGCTTTAGTTCATAGTAAGTTGCTTGCTTTTTTGTCTTGCAAAAATGAAGTATTTCTTTTGTATATTTTAAGTTTGCTCTAATTTCTCTATTCAAAGGAATACATGACCCTGTGTAATTAGACCAATTAGACTCTTTAATAATGTATTTCTTATATCGCCAAACTATCTTTTTTTTAGTAGACTTAGTTTTGTTTTTAGTTCTTCTTACAGGATGTCCCTCTTTTTTAAGCCTATCGTAAACAGCCTTTGATACTTCGGGGTTCCTCTTTTCTAAAATCTGTTTCTTTCCTATATACTTTCTACCATTTTCGTCGGTGATTATATATACAAAATGTTCAACCCCTTCAGGTATATCTGAAAGGGTTAAAACTTCTTTGTTGTTATATGTCCAATTTACAGCCAACCAAAAAAGTCTGATTCTTCTCGGCAAAAATAATGTGGCTCTCCTTTTACTTTAAATGTTAAATCAGTAAGTCTAGCAAAAGCTCTTTTTACAAGTATTCTATCTCCTACTTTACATTGAACTTTATACTTGTCAGAAGATTCTCCTATAGCTTTTACTTCTGCTTCTACAAACATATTGTCTTCTGAAACAGCTGTTGGTACAATAATACCTGATTCTGTTTTTTCTTCTAGTTGTTTTTTAAGGGTAAATACTATATACTCTTTTTTTGGTCTTGGTAATTCTTGTAAATTCATATTATTTGTTTATGTAAGTTTTTAATATTATATTTGATAACTGTTCTGTAAAGTCTACGTTTTCTTCTAAAAATTCTTTTGCTGCATCTTTACTTTTTCCTATGAAAACATGGTCTTTACTTTTATCAATATCGTTTTCAAAAGTCTCGTCATAATAAAAAGAGTTTCCTTTTTTGTAAATAACTCCACTCTCTATTCCATAGTCTCTCACTTCTGATGATAAAGATATTCCAGAACCGTGTTCCATATCATATTTACCTTCTTGATAGGGAGGAAATGTTTTGTTTTTCTCTACTCTAATCCAACCTTGATTTGTGTAAGAGCCATCGTCATTTTTTACTTTAGAGCCTCGCATAACCTTAATCATAATAGAAGCGTAGAACTTGGGAGCGTGACCTGCTGGTAAAGATATACCTCCACCATATCCTCCTATCTTATCTCTAATTTGATTAATCCAAATTCCCGCTACTTTATTTCTACCTGTAAGTCCGTTAGATTGCTTAAACATATTTCCTATGGCTTGTGCATGTTTTCCTATATTAGATGCGTCAGTCTCATTCTCAATAACACTTAAAGGCATTAGAGCAGCTATACTGTCTATAATATAAGCTCCAATAGCATTTTTTTCTAGTAGGTACTTTAATACAGGGGCTGCTTGTCCTATATGGTCAGGTTGAATTATAATCATCCTATTTTCGTCTGCACCTAATTTTAAAGCGTAGTTTTTATCAAAAGCATACTCGGCATCTACTATTAAAATAGCTCTTTTATCATCAGTCTTAAAAAATTGAGCTACTGCCATAAGTGCCACAGTAGTTTTTCCTGAACTCTCAGCTCCATACAGAACAGTATTTCTTCCGAATGGAAATCCTCCTCCTGTACAAATATCATAAGTTAAGCTACCTGTTCTTAATCTTGGTATGTCAAGACCTTTAGAAGAACTTGCTACTTGAACAGGAGATTCTGTTTTTAATTCCTTGTTTAGTTCTTTTACTAAATCTTCTAAGGGTTGTTTTTTAGTTATTTCTTTTTTTGCCATTTTATTTTTTTGAATTTTCGTACTCTTTTTTAGCAGATGATAAACTTTGAATTATTGATTGAAATGTTATATTGTATCTTTCATACAAAAGTTCTACTTTAATCATAAACTCTTTTATATCTTCCATCAAAGATATTCTTTTAGTATAATATTCTGATTTATATACTAAATCTCCTGCGGCAGTTATTTTTACACCTTCGTCTAAAAGTAATTCTAATGCTTCTGCTTTTACTCTTTTTCTTACTTCATCTAAATATACATGTTGATTACCTTTAAACTTTTTAACGGCAGCGTAATGTACAGATAAGTTTTGCATTTCAGAATCAAAAGCTCGTTTTATTCTTTCTAACTCATAAGGGTCATACATATCAGACATCTCGTGGTATTCTTTAGCTAAAGATGCTAAAACTTTAAGACAAATAGAAGTATTTGTGTAGTTGTCTTTTGATAAAGGCACTAAATCGCTGACTTTTAAACTATCTTCCATCTAAATATTTTTTAACCGCTCTTGTAAATACAGTATTTTCTAAGCACAAATATAATAAATCTTTTAATACTGTGCAAGTTTTTGACCAACTATTTTTAAACTCTTTTTCTATCTTATTAAACTCGTGTGAGTATAATAGTTTGTCAAATCTTTCGTGCTCTTTAAAAGTTAAATATATACAGTTTTCAAAGTTATCTTGTAAACTAGGGTGTCTTGATTTATCAAAAAGGTGACATATATTTGATTTGTTTGGGTTATTTATAGGCTTAAAAGATTCTTCTGAAAATCTACATTTTTTAATGTGGTGATTAAAGTAGACATCTCTTTTTTCTTTAGTTACTTTATCTTTTTTTATTTTTCTGTCTGTTACCTTTCTTATAGAAGTAAAAGATTTTTTTAAAGGTGTTTGTTTTAGAGTGTTAGTTGTGGTACAATCTTGGCATTTACCTTTAGAAAATATGTATTTTTCTTTTTTACACTCCTTACATATTTTCTTTTTTTTATTAATCATTTTTTATTTTTTACTCTCACTTAGCATCCTATTAAATTTGTTCATTGGTAACTTTAACTGATGGTATATTGCCTTCTTTATAGCTAATCCTTGTTCTCCTCTGAAAGTAAAGTTTGTTTCAGGTGCAGTTATCCAAGCTAAGTACCCTTCGTGTCTTTGCTTTACATAAGAGACTCGCATTCCTTTATGTTTTCCAAAGTTAAAGCGTGGGTCTTTATTTTCATAAGAATCATCTCTTGTTAAATGCTCTTTTAAACTTTCTTTAGTTGGTACTAAACTGCTCCCTAGAGCGTAGCCTGTTAATAGTTTTTCGCCGCTGAATGCTGCCCAACCTCCTGTATATTTCTCATTAACAAATTCTAACTCTTCTATTGCTCCAAACTTATTGTAGTTTCCTGATATATCTACAATTTTTGCATCTTTTTTATTTTTGTGTATACGTACAGCACGTCCAATAATTTGTGAATACAATGTGTACGAATTAGTTGGTCTAGCTAGAACTATTGAAGATAATTCTGGGTAATCGAAACCCATTTTTAAAATTCCTATATTTATTATAGTTTTTAACTTACCACTTGTGAAATCTGTGATAACTTTATCTCTAATGTCTTTTTTTAATTTAGAGTGTAGTACTTCTGCATCACCTATTTTAGAAGCCACAGATTCTGCTTCTTCTATTGAGGTTACGTATACTATACAACTTTTTCTTCCTTCTTCTCGTAGCTTATAAACAGCCTCTACACACTTATCTTTTATATTATTTGCGTCAGAGAAAGCAGCTAAAGATTTTAGTGTGTAATCTGAACCTGCTGTATTTAGTTCTAATTTTGTTTCATCTACATCTTCTACATCGTAAATTAACTTAGACCATTTATCTTCTTTTACCACTTCTGACACTTGTACAACACTTGCTATTTTAGTATAAAGGCAATCTCTTTGTCTGTTAAGCATTGATAATTTAGTTCCTGATGCTGTTGCATTTAATCTCATAGGAGTAGCAGTTACACCAATTAAAGTACAATTATTTAACTCTTTTAAGAACTTTCCTAGTAAACTTTTCTTCAAACTTCCAGAGTGGCATTCATCAGCAATCATCACAACTTCCTTATCTTTAAAAAACTTTGTGTGCTTCTTTAATGTACCTATTGTTGCAAATGTTACTTGCGATACTTCATTTAGTCCTAGTGATGCAGAACATATAGAAGCTTCGTACCCATAAGAGATATATTTATCATAATTTTGAGCAATCAATTCTTTACTTGGCGCAATATTTATAAAGTATTTATTAGGAAATCTTAAAGCTACTTGCGCTACAATTATAGATTTTCCTGCACCAACAGGAAGGACAAAGACAGGTTTGCTTTTAGAATCGTTTTCTATAAAGTCACAGATTTTATCTATTTCTTTTTGTTGGTATGGGTATGGTTTATACATAGTTTATTTTTATATTTCTTTGATACCTAAATCTATAATTAACTGTTCTAAATGTTCTACGTCTCTTATAACACCAAAATAAACGGTTCTACTTTCTCCTTCTTTTATTGACCAATCCCAATATAGTTTTGGATTTTCAACATTATAAGTTCTATGTAACATTATTTTAGACATCTTATCTTCTATACCCGCAAGCTTACTATTGCTCCAAACTTCTGTTGGTGTATGTAAAGTGCTACTACAGAAAAATCCGTACTTAGGATTAATACTTTCAAGGTAATACTCATTAGCCCAAATATACGAACTATTTTTAGCTTTTTTGTATCCTGTCTTTTCTATTTCCTTAGCCTTCATCTTGTAATAAATTTAACTGTTCTAACAGTACTTTAAATTCTGATTTGTTTTTAATACTACCTTGAAATAAAAAATCAGTATACTAGTTGTCTGTAACTTCATTGTACACCACTTGTTTAGATAAAAAAAGTTTCTTAGTTTCTCCATTGTAGTGAAGCAATAAAGACTCTTTTTCATTAATATGTTTTACATAACCTTGATTTAAACTATCCTCTTTAAAACAATTAGGTATAGTCTCTTCTTTAAAAATTAAACTCTCAATATCTTCTTTATCAAGGTATTTAACTCTGACTTCCCCTTTTTCAAGTTCCTCTGTAAAATAGGTTCTAATCTCCTGACCTTCAAAAGTACGGTTTATCCAATCCCATTTTCCATTGTCAAGCATATCGTAACCTTGGTATTCAAACCCAATTCTGAATTCTTTTAACTTTGGTGTGTAGTATTTATTTTTCATCTACTTTAGCTCTAATTGTTTTATTTTCTAAACCTATTTTAATCCTCCCTAATTTATCTTCCCCTGGAAAAGGTTCATTCATAATTGTCCAACATACTCCTATTTCATCTGTATAACTATAAGGATATATTTTTGGTTCTAAATTAGGTACTACGTTATCATACCATGAAGTTTGCCATTCTCCTTTTATAGTATTTTCCATATTACTAAAATCTATTATATCCATACGAAATCTATGGCTTGTTTGGTATTTAAAACCTTCTACAAATTCTTCAATTTTTGGTGTACGGTATTTACTTTTCATGTTATATACTTTTTAAGTGTATTAAGGCATCAAAACCCGTAGAGCTTTTTCTCATTCTTTTTAGGTCTAAACTTACTTGTTCTTTATTTTTAAGTAGGTGCTTTCTAAGTGTTATTTTAGCTTTTTCTATTGTTTTCATCTTACTTCAAGTTTTTATTAAAAATTGCTACTGCTTTATTAAAACCTTTAATAAATGAGCTATAAGGAGACTCAGTAGCCCCTTTCTCATCATCAAACTCTTTCGCTAGTTTTTATATTTCTTTTTTACCTAACATTTTAATAATTATTAGACCATGAACCATCAGGTAATACTCTACCTAATTCGCTGCTTACATAAACAGACTTATCGTACCCTAAACTTTGTACAGAACCATAATACGTAAGAAAAACTGCTGAACAATCTTCTTTATACAAATCTTTGCCTTTATATTTTAAAGGAAAACGTGGGTCTTTATTACTTCTTCTTAACTTTGCCATATCTTATTTTTTTACAAAAATACTACTAATAAACGAGTTACACAAACTTTTCTACATTTAATTTAGGAAAAGTGTTGTATAATATGTTAAATTGTTTAGCCATCTCTTTTTTTACACTTTCTTCATTACCTTCCGTAGTACAAATACTATCGTGTATTGTCAACATCGGTATCTTTTTTTCTTTTGCTATTTTTTCAACGCAATAAAAAACAAATTTGCTTTCTGTTTTTTGTAAATTAATAGCGACCTGTTCGTATTCTACAGTTTTCATTTCTCTTATCAAATGGAATATTGCAGGAAATTCTTCTTTAAAAACTACCTCGTATCTTGAATACTTTTTTCTGTTTCTGTCAAATAAAACCCCGCTAAATATCTTTTGCTTGAACTCTTTCCTGTTTTCTTTTGTTAATTTGTAATTTAGCTTCTCAGCAAAGAACTCATAAAAACCTAAATTTATAACAACATTTTTATACTTTTCCATTTCTTTTTCGTCAATGTAATACTTTTTCATTAAAAGGTACAAAAACAAAGGTTGGCTATTTTTAATATCTACCTGAACTAGCGGCTGTTTTTTATAAGTTATAAACTGTCTTAAAGTAGCTGCTATATTTGTTAAATTGTTATGCAATCTTTTACCTTTGTCATCGACAGTAGCAAACTTATCTCTGAACAAAGCTGTCATCATTTGATATGATTCTTCTTTTTCATCTTCCTTTATGTATTTTTTTATAAACTTTACAGCAGAATCATACTCAATTACTAAATCTTCCATGCAGTTAGTTACATACCCGTAACCAAAAGATTCTTCAAACACTATATTCTTTTGTAGTTTTTTTACTTTTTCTATCTTGTTTTTTAAAAGTAAGTCTTTGCATTCGACCACAAAAAATTTCTCTGTTTTGTATTCGGCTGTTAACTTATAGCCTTTAGCTTTTAACCCTGCAATATAAAAGTTGTCGCTTTTAATCACCCCTGCCTCCAAAAGATTATAAATGAACTTGTGAGCGTAATTATAAGAAATCATCTTTTTCAAAACTTTCATATGCACAGGAATAAAATCTTCCGCTTCAAAACGTTTGTCGTAAAATGGATAAGTTCTAATGTGACTTAAAATGTAAAGATAATGATAAAAGAAATCTTTTTCAAAATTATCGTTTTTAGAAATCTGTTTTACTTTTTCTAATATTGTATTATTACTATATATTATCATATTATATTCTATTGTTTCTCTTCTAGTTTTTATACTCTCCCCTTATGAGTTGCGTTCTGACTTTTTTTCTATATTCTCTGAGCCCATACTAGGGTGGTAACACCACGTTTTTACTCACTTTTTTAAAAATTATTTTTTTCATCATTATTTTTTGCATTTTTACCCTTATTTTAACCTTATGAATTGCGGTGTAAAAGTTGTCAAAAAGAACCCCCAACCGTTAAAATTGGGGGTAAATTCAAACACTACTACTACTACTAATTAATCTGTATTATTGTAATCATCTTCTAAAATATTTACTTGTCCTGGCAAATGTCTAAAGTTAGCTATTACAAATTTCTCTAATAATCTTGCGGCTAAATGTAAAGTTAAAGCATCTTTTTCGTACTCTTCATACAAAAATAAATTAACTTCTTTAAAATACCCTATATTTTGGTCAATGTACATATTTGAAAAAACTTTTTCATCTATGAGCATAAAAGTTTCGTCAAAAAACTCATGTATATTTAATTTCATCTCTTTTGGTTTATTCTGCAAATATAATTAAAAAAACAAGCACTCACAAATTTGTTAATAATAATTTTTAAAAAATAAATGTTAAAAAGCTTGTATAGTATTATAGAATAGTTTATATTTGCAGTAAAGAATACTATATGGCTAATACTTTTGGAATACCTTTTAAATTTAACACTAAGATGGATTTAGCAGAAAAGTTTTTGGACATCTACTTAACTATTAAGCCACCAAAAGAGACAATGGTAGGTCGAGCTAAAGAAGCGTTAGGATATTTTTTAGCCTATGGTTACTCTAAAGATAAAGAGAAACTACTTAGTACAGCCTTGTCTAAACCTATTAATAACGGCTATATTAGAGTTATAGTGAATATGCTTAAAAATAATGGGTATATAGTGATAGATAGTAGTAATCATAATAAAAGATTATCTGATGAGTTACTATTTTGCCGTAAAGAATTATTTGAAAGTAATAAAAGAACTTTTACAATAGGATTTATTCAAAAGTATGACTAAGTTTAAAAATGATGTAGCTTACGATGAGCAGGTTTTTGAAAAAGCTTTAGAAATCTTAAAGAAGGAGGGTATTGAAACAAATATTCCACAGATTAAGAGGATATATGATATAACTGCTAAGTATACAAAAGGAGCTTTTAAAAAAGAACCTTATACTTCTATATGGTTAGGTGCAATGGGAAAAGCTTATTACCATATTTATGATGCAGGTAAAATAAAATCTCAGAAAGAAAATCAATACAGGTACTACGATTACAAAAAAGAAGAAACAAAAGCAAGAGTAAAAGAAGAGTTTGAAGTTTGGAAAAAAAGAAAAGAAATCATAATAGAAGATTATGAACTATTTAGACCAAAAGAAAATGTAAGTAAAGATTATATGTTCTATCATGTAATACAAAATTTAAGAAGGGCAATTAAAAGAAGAAAAATTACATCACAAGAAGTAGAACAAATTCAAAATAATATAAAGTAAATGAATATATTGTTAATATTATCAGCTTTAATTATAATAGGGTATCATTTTATAGAAAACCCTCAAAGTTTTGTAAAAATCAAAAATATAATTAAATCTCGCTTTATTTATAGAAAAGATGTACCTCAGTGGGTTGCAGATAGACGAACTCATTGTAATGGGTGTAAGTATAACTTTAAAAATAAAAAGACCACTCAACGCTCTATAAAGGATTATTGGTGGTATGGTTTAAATGGTTTTAAAACACAATGTACGATATGTCAATGCGCCGTTAAACATAAAACTAAAATAAAAGATGAGTATTGCTCTCTTGAGAATATAGGAGAAAAAATAAAATGGGATATATATGACAATTAAAAACTTAAAACCTGGTATGTCTACTTTAATTAAAAAAAGTGATGTAGAATACTCAATAGATTTTGGCAACATTAAGAAAGGCTCTGACCCCGATTTAAAGTTAAGCCTTGAAACAGAATCAGAAAAACTACGGACGAGTGTTTCTTGTGGGGGTTGTACAAAAGCAACTATAAATAATAATGTTTTACAAATAAACTACAATACAGAACTACTAGGAAGAATATTAAAAAGCGTTTATGTATTTGAAGATGAACAAAAAACAACAATTAAACTACTAGGACAAGTAAGCAAATGACAAACAAGCAAGCAACAATCAGAGCCGCTTTCTTAGCGGAGTTTATGGATTTCATAAATGAAAGACAAGATATGACTATTGGAGAAATAGTCTACAGCTTTTCAAGAGACCCTTTTGGAAAGGTATCAGCTCTTTTAGAAAAAACTGATGAACAAATGTTACAAAATATAGAAAAAGCTAAAAAAAACGAAACAGATGGATAAAGAAGTATTATTAAATAAGATAAAGTCTTTACAAAAAGATTATAAACTATACACAAAGTTCTTTGAAAAGGATAGAAAAAACCTAGAAGATAAGAAAGGCGATATAGTTGAATCTTTAGAGAAAGGTAAACAGTTTGAAGACTTTGAAGAAGAGATGGAATATTTGATGTTTGGCTATCAGATGAAAGCCAATGACATAAACATTATAGCTTCTGAGTTAATAAACTTATTTTCTTTGGCTAAGTTAGCAGAATTAGATTCTGAATTAGAAGATACCGAAATATTAGAAAAGCTTTTAGAAAACAAATCTAAGTTAACATTTGTACCAACAGAAGATGGATTAAAAGAAAGAGTAAAAGGAGTACAGAAATCAAATATAGATAATGTTAAAAATTCAAATGTTTACAAAGAGGTTGTAGATAAATTAACTAGCTATTTAAAAAATCCATAAAATATTAATTTATTTTTGATGTAAGGGTTATTTGTTGTATATTTGCTTTATACTAAAAAATATATGGCAAGAAATAAAAATTCTATATTTAATGTAGAACTAAAAAATAATCAAAAACAAGTTCTTAATTTTTTGAAGTCTAATGAAATATCTATTTTAACAGGAGACGGAGGAACAGGGAAAGATTTCTGTTGTTTATACAGAGCACTCGAAGGAGTGAATGACAAAGAGTTTGAAGAGATTATTTTTATAAAACCTATTGTACAAATGGGACAAAGTATTGGGTACTTACCAGGTTCTGAAACTGATAAGTATGAACCTTATATAAAATCTTTTACAGATAACATATCTAAGATAACTTCAAAACCTTTTTATAATACCTATAAAAGTAGGTTTAAATTTGAACCAAGTACTTTTTTAAGGGGTAATACAATTGAATATTCAGCTATTATTCTAAGTGAAGCACAAAACATGACTTTACACGAATTGATAAGCGTAATAACAAGAGTTTCTTATAACAGTAAACTCTTTATCAATGGTGACACTTTACAATCTGATATAGGAAGAAAAAGCGGGTTAAAAGATTTAATTAAAATATTAGAAAATGTAGAAGGGGCTAACACAATGAATCTTGGAGATGAGTTTCAAATGAGAAATAAAATAATAGTAGATATAACAAAAGAGTATAGGAACTTTTTAAAAACCAAAATATGAAATTTTTTGTAAAAGGAAAAATAGTTAAACTAGAGGGTCTTGTTGGATACCTTAAAGACATAGGATACGAAAGTACAAACTTAACAGATGATGATTTTACTTTAGAAATTTACACTAAAGATAAAAAGTTTGGTTACAGACACCCTTCTGAAAAAGGTTATGATGTAGAAAAAGACGCAAAAGTAATTTATAATCTGCTAACTCATAATACCTTTTGTTGCAAAAAAACTGATGTATTTAGCAACACTAAATATGTTGAAACTTGTACTGAGGATTTTGATTGTAACTCAGAATTAACCACTACAAACGAAAATCCTTTTGATGCATTTTCTTTGGAACCCTCATTACAATATTTTTATAAAAGCCCTTTAGAATTTACTGATTTAAGAGAATGGCAGTTAAGTAGTACAGATTCTAATGAAGGTAAAAAAGAGTCAAAGGGTAAAACAGATTATGTAGAATTAGATTGGGATTATATAGATGCTGTGGCAGATAGAATGAACTCTAACAAAGATAAGTACCCAATAAACAATTGGAAAAAAAGAATGGATGTAAAAGAACTAGCTATGTCTGCGATAAGACACGCACGCAAAATTCTACAACCTGTGGAAGGAGATAAAGAAAGCCTAGAAGAACATGCAGTTGCATTGGCATGTAATGGTATGATGATTAATTATCAAATGAAATAAAATGGCAAAAGGTAAAAGAGTAAGTTGGATGTTTGGCGGTAAAAAATATTATGGCACAGAAATTCCTTCTAAAGAAACCTCAAAAGCTAGATTCGCTCGAACAGAGAACGGCAAAATAAAGAAAATACTTAAAAAATAAAAAAAAACATTATGAAAGAATTAGAAATATTAAATAAAGCTAGAGAAATGCAAAACTCTTGCTTCGGAGAAAACGGGGGTGAAGTTATTACTACCGTTAGTAGTAAAAAACTTAAATACTTAGGGGTAAGAGCAAACGAAGACTCTACCTTAACTTTTGATAGTTTGTCTACTTTAGGTGACAAAACAATAACAGTAGACCTTGTAGCAGGAGAAGTTTTTATTTTCCCAATGAAAAATTTAAACGTAACTGGCGAAGTTTTAGGTTATATTAAAGCAAAATTATGAGGCTAGGATTGGGTTTAGGACTGCATAAGCATAGGTTTAGAGGTGGTAATGGTTTTGATTCAGATTATCAAGCCGTTTTAAATTACGCAACAGCACAAGGAGATACGTTGCCAAGTAGTTCTCAACAAGTTATAGGAAACACTTTAGTTCTTACTCTTAAAAACCTTGGGGTTTGGGATAAGTTAGGAAGTTTAGTAATGTTCGCAACAGATGGTGATTCAAGTTTTTCGTTAATTGACTGGAAGAGATTATCTAAAATGACTATTGAAGGAACAGTTGTAAGAACTCAAAACGAGGGATGGAAAGGTAACGGAACTGATGGAGCAATTGACTCAGGATATAAACTACAAGATTTAACTCAATTTGACCCTAGTAATCGTTTAGGAAGTTTTGGTGCATGGGCTTTTGATAGAAAAGAAGATGGTTCAACAGTTTTATGCGGTGATGAAAAAGGCATTAACCAAATCGTGGGAGGTGCGTTTGATGACATTCAAGGAACAAGAAGTGGAGTTTTTGACCAATCATCAGGTCTTTATCACATGAATATTGATGGAACAAATGCAAAACAATTTATTAACGGTGTTCAGGTAGAGACAGAGACGGTAGATACTACTCTTACATCAACTGAAGATTTTAAGGCGTTACATGCCGTTAATTCTAGTTTTTCAACCGATAAAATTGCGATACTATTTGCAGGAGGTGATTTATTAGCTGAACAATCTGATTTTTATAACGCTTTAGAAACCTATATGAATGCAATTTAAAACAATAAAATGATGATAAAAGTACAAATTAAATACAAAGTAATGTCCAAAGAAGCTGAAGAAAAACTAGAACAAGCTGAGGCAGAATACAAATACAATAAAGAAGAAGGTAACGATTTTTTAAATGAAGGTAAAGAAGTACTAATTAATGAAAGTGATTATATTACACATTGGGTAGAGGGAAGATTAAGAGAAGATTTAATAGCAACCTATTATGACAAATCTGAGTCTCCTAACGAAGTGCTTGTTTTTTACGAAGACGGTGAAACTTTTATTGTAAAAGGAAAGGTAACAGATTTGGATAAATATTTTGATATTAAATAAAAAAGTTGTATATTTGCACAAGCGTTAATAGTAACGCATTAAACAATAAATAATTACAGAGAAAATGGCGAACAAAAATTACATTCAAAGCTTTTACGACGGCTCTTTATTTGAGTATAGTAAAACACAAAAAGAGGGTTTTGTAGAACACACGAACACAAAAGATAAAGTATCTTATAGAAAGTACTACAACAAAGGGGTTGAAGGGGAATTACTTTGGATAAATAGAAAAAACAATCAATTTTTAAATAACAGGGAAGAGTTAGAATTTGTTTTAGCTAATGGCGAAGATAAGTATTACGTAACATTTCCTGTACTTAGTAGCAACGGAGATGAAGTAGACGATTTTGTAGAGCAAATAGTTAGAGTGTTACCTGCCCTAAATAAGGGAGAGGTTATTAACATTAATAACTGGCGAATGAATAAAGGAGATACCATTAATGGAGATGTTGTAAAGTATACAAATTCAGGGGTAACTTTTAAAAATGGCGAGGGGGTTAAAATAGACCCTACGTTATCTTATCAGACAACTAGTAATCCAAAGGGAGATATACCCCAATTACAGTGGAAAGAAATTGCAGGAAAGAATAGACCAACAGCAGCCTCTAAAGAGGGTAAGTTAGAGTTTTTATATGGTATATTAGTAGAAGAGACAGATAGGTTGGCTTATAGTGAGGGAGGAAGTGAACCTAAACCAAAGCAAGAGCCAAGTAAACCTCAACCTAAAACGGCTGCACAAGCGTTTGAACCTGCTGGGGTAGAATACGATGACGATTTACCTTTTTAAAGCAAGTTACTCTCTGATAAATAGTCTATATAGATTAATGTCAGATTTTCTTACGTCGGTAGAAGCAAACGGTTAACAGTAAAACTTCTTTTATATACTGCGAATAACTCGCCCTATGACACGTAAAGATGGAAACTCTTCCTATAAACTAGTCTTCATGGCTGTGGAAGAGTTTCTTTTTAATAATTAAAAAATAAAATATGAAAGTCACGATAAAAGAACCAGAAATTGTATACCCTTGTCTAATGACATCAGAAAATAAAAATATAATTTTAGCAACGGGTAAAGACACAAATGGTAATTATTTAGGTATTTGCTTAAAACACCATTACATTGATAAACCAAGTTATTACTATAAAGAAATAACAGGGGGTTGGTTAAACTTTAAACCTTATAATGAAGAGTTTGTAATAAAACCCTCTAAAGACTTCCCAAAAGTAATGATAACCAAAGACAAAAAAACAATAATTTTAGCAACGGCTTATGATGATTTTTCTATAACGGGAATCTGTTTAAAACTTGAAAACGGTTTTATAGATTATTGGAACAAACATATAACTGAATGGTCAAAACCATCTTTTGAACCATTAAACGCTGATTTAGTTTTACAAAACGATTAAAAAATAAAATATGGAAGACTTAGAATTACAATCAAATTGGGTTATGGTGCACTTATTTCACAAGTCTAATATAGCTCGTGTAAAAAAAGACACAGGAGCTTATCATGTAATACACATAAAAGACCATAAAAATAAAAATGGTTATAGAGTAAACTGCTTACTTATAAAAAGTAAAAAAGGAGAAGTAAAATATGGTGGAGCTAAAGACTTTAATTCTTGGACTGCCGACGACTATACTAATGCTATAAATAGTTTTAACGATGAATTCACTAGCTAAAGCAACTTACGATAATTTAAAAGAAAAAGGAGAACTCTTAGAAATGTTTCCTGCTCTTTATGGTAATTGGGAAGATGATAAAGAAGATTTTACAGAGATGTTCAAATTAAATATAGATATAATTGAAAGTTGATGTAAACAAATATATAACTATTTTAAAAAACAATAGTATAAAATATGTAAAAAAAGATGTAGACTATATCGTAAAACATTTAGAAAACAACTCTTTTGAACATATTGTTTACGAATATCCTAACAAAAACTATATTGCTTCTGTTATAAAATACTACGAAGAAAAAGAAGATTACGAAAAATGTAGTAAGATAGTGAAATTTATTAGTTCCCACAATAAGCTTAATGGTGTAAATGTAAAAACAGTATTATGATAAATAAAGTCCCCACGCCAGGAGTTCCAACCTACCTTGGTATAAGAAAGCAATCAAAGTTTTTTAAAAAAATAAAGAAAATCCTCCGTATTAATTTACAGAGGATTTTTTAATTTAACATTATTTTGTGTTCTATAATAAGTTATTTTAGTATATTTGTGGTATGTTCAAAGCGTATAAATACAGAATCTCACCTACTAGCTCACAAAAAGAGTTGATTG
>Ga0307945_1001906_pt1 | contig 16683 bp, 19 predicted proteins | sample OrgLakmetagen228_FD_201818 | JGI IMG/M metagenome (GOLD analysis project Ga0307945, IMG submission 201818) | Saline water microbial communities from Organic Lake, Antarctica - #228 | ecosystem: Environmental > Aquatic > Non-marine Saline and Alkaline > Saline | place: Antarctica: Organic Lake...
GCCACGTGAAGAGGAGACGGCGAGGCTGGTCTCCTGATAACCATGCATACCAACACAGGTCGCCAGACCCGACAAAAATTGAGAGAGCCACTGCAACGAGCACAGCGGCTCTATTTATTTTATTTGTGATGACCTTGGATTAACTACTAATGACCCTGGTGAAATGCAGACGATGCTGAACAAGCTTTGTACGTACGCTGAGAAGAAAGGATTGACTGTGAACACGGCCAAGTCGGAGGTGGTTCATTTAGATAGTAAGCCTGTCTCTCCTTTGCAGAATCCGTTCACGTACGATGGTGTGGTGCTTCCAAAGAAGGGCAGGTTCAAATATTTGGGCATGCTGCTTGATAGAAGGATGAATCCGAAGATAGCTGAGGAACATGCGGTGCGGCCTTACATGGCTGCACAGAGCAGGATTTCTGAGTTTGCCAAGAGTCACGATTTAAAAAGCAGGCCTCATGCTATGCTCTGGTTGTCTAAGATTTGCTAAAGTGTGCGAGCTGCGCATGAGATACAGATATCTTTTTGAAGGAATGGCTGTTTAAGACTTTGCGTGCGTTTGCTCCTTCGAGCTCTGAATTTTCCTTTCTTGGCTTGTCATCACAGTATCACTGATTTTGATATCAATGCATTCCTGAATCAAGACTCATGCAGACTCCTCAAGTTTGTGTCAGATTTAGTTTCAATTTTCGACACTGGTTAATTTTGTTTCACCAGCCAATTGCCATCTCAGCCAGAGTCTCGGGCTGTAGGCTGTAGGCCATCCTTGTAACCCTTGACGAAACATTGAACATAACTCCCACAAATATCTGAATAATACTCAGTCCCGGTGATGTTCAGGCCTATGCCTCTCAATCTCCTGATCCCCACTGAAAAGCTTCTCTAATGTTAATTCTCCAGGTGGGATGCAAGTAGTGTGGCTCTGCATCCATTGGGTGGTGCAGAACGTCGTTTCTTCCTAACCCATGCCGGTAGTGTCTACACTATCTGCGTTCTTCTTGTTTTCTTTTCTTGTCCAGCAACGATGTACCTTCTCGCTATCATTTGAAATTCAAAGAATGGCTGCAGCCTGACAGCATGTGGGAGGTGCCGTCTAGCTTTTGGCAGATGGGCCTTTTATGTGGTTGCATTTAGCGGCATGCATTTAGCTGTATGGTTTGTCAGTGCAGCGCGCAGCATGCCAATTTCATTCCTCCTGGTAGCCTAACATTGTCAGCATTGTAAACCTCGGAAAACACTTTCTCGCAAAGGTAGGTGTTCAGTTCAAGATGCTGGAACCTGAATACAAATAACCTGTTAATTGCTCACGCCTTTGCCTACAACTCAAAGCTCAAAGATAAGGCTTCACAACAAGGAAAACATATATGACCAGCCAGCTGCCTGTCTGGTCAGTTGGTAAAAAAACGCAAGCTACCCAAGGCAAGCAAACGTCAAATCAGCGGTAAGTCAAAATGGCGCAGCTGCAAGAGGCGACTCTGGAGAGTAAGAGGGGAGCAATCCTAAAGGTGTTGGGCCGCGTTGGGCCTTGCTTGGCTGGCGTTTTCTAGCGTTGCTATCCACACCACCGCCAAGCCTCTCACTACTGCTACCCCTAAACTCATCACTCCTGCAGGTGCCCCTGTCAATCTCAACCGCATCATATCTACTGTTGCTGCTCCTGCTCTTGCCCTGCTGCTGCTGCTGCTGCTGCTGCTGCTGCTGCTGCTCAGAGCCATGGCAGGATGTCATATGGAGAGCAGGCTGTAAGGGATGACTATGCCAGTGCCCCACCTTATTACCACCATAGTGGCTCTCATCTGAGGATGGTGCAGCCGGTATGTGAGGTGCGGAGGAGGAAAGCGCCATGGCATAGGCGGGCTCAGTGCTCTGCTGGTGGTGGTGGCGCGCAGGAGACTGTTCATGCTGCGGCCACCGTGGCTGCTGCCGTTGCTGCTGGTGTGCAGGCTGCTGGTCAGGCTGCTGTGGCTGGTGGTGGTGCACAGGTGGCAACTCAGGCTGCTCACGCTGCTGCTGCTGCTGCCGCTGTTGCTGCTGGTGTGCATGTTGCTGCTGTGGCTGGTGGTGGTGGTGCACAGGCGGCTGCTCATGCTGCTGCTGTTGTGGCTGGTGCTCTGTTGGCTGAGGGCGACCGTTTGCATAAGATTCAGTCTCAAGGCCCCCCTCAGGTACTAGGAGGATTGCTGATTCTCTACTGCTCCTGCTCCTGTTACTACTACTGCCACTGCTACTGCTGTGTGGTGGCGGGAGCAAGGCCAGTTGTGGTTGCTTCCTACGTTTCACCCTCCTGCTATTCAGCTCATGCAGCTGTCCTCCAACCTCTGCCTGTGCTTGCTGCGGCTGCGGCTGCTGGTGCAGGGTGCCCACTTGCTGCTGCTGTGTGCTGATGGACTGCTGCTGCTGCTCCTGCTGCGTGTTGCTAGGCTGCTGCTGCTCTGTGCTACCTTGTGAGTAATAACCCTGGGAGACCTGGTCTTGCTGATGCCGCTGCCGCCGCGGCCGCTGCTGCAGCTGCTGCTGCTGCTGCACAGCCGTGTGGTGTGTGTGAGAAGTTTGGTGCATGGGGTCAGCATGGCCATATATACTATGGCCGCTGGATTGCGTGCTGGGTTTCTGCTGGTGAGGGATGGGTGGGAATGATTGGCTAGCTGGGACAGGGAGGCGAGGGTGTCTGGCAGCACTGGCACCGACACCAACGTTAGCACCTAAATGGTGAGATGACTGCTGTGGTGCTGCTGGAATGGAGGGTGGAGAGGGGGTAGAGGTGAAAGTGCTGGCAGGGGGCGATGCTGTTGACTGGGGTCGGGGCTGTGGGACGGGGTCCTGGGAGGAGTTAGGAGGGTACAGCATTTTGTGCGGAGGAGGGAGAGCTGCTTGCGGGTTTGTTGCAGGCAGCACGCTAGCGTTACGTACAGTGGCTGCTGCTGCTGCTGCTGCTGCAAATGCTGGTTCTGGCACAGAGGCTTGGGCAGGTTGCCGAGGGATGAAAGTGTGGCTTTGCGGCTGCGGAACTGGACGGGCGTGCTGGGTGGGTGCAGGTGCAGGAGCAAAAGGTCTGGCAACGGGGATGCTTGCGGAAGAGGGTGTGGAGGCAGGAGCGGGCGTTGCAGCGTAAGAGGGTGTGGCAGTGTGGCTGCTTACAGGAGGGGGTGCAGAGGCAGTGGGTGTTGCAGTGCGGCTAGTTGCGGTGGGAGATGTGGAGGTGACAGTGGGCGCGGCAGCACAAGAGGGCGTGGTGGTGGTGGGGTTGGATCCCCTGATGATGGGGACCGGCCTGAAGGTGGGGAAGCTGTGTCCGAAGTCCGAGCGGGCCATCATGAGGACATTGAACAGGGACAGGGAGGAGTCCTGTGTGTGTTTGTGTGCGTAAGTGTGTGTATGTGTGTATGTGCACGAGTCCATTTAGTTGCGTGGTGTGTGTTGATTACTGTACTGGCTGTGCAAGTGTGTGAGAGGCCAGGGTTGATGCTACGTAGCAAGACAGCTGCACTGGACTCTTGACACACTTGAGCGGTACCCAACACATCACGCGACTCGACTCTTCTTGCACACACACACACACATACACACACACACAGCAAGGGGTATGAAGCTGCCAGGGTCATCAAAAGAGATGTGGCCTCCTCTCCCACGACTCCAAACCCAGGTGCACTCCCCTAGATTACTGACCTACCATATTTTTCATTTACCACCCAAAATTATCCTGATACGATTAATGTCTGTCACGTTGGCCACACATTCACGCACATGTGCATATACATGGACCTGACACACTCCCACAAACACACCTAGCTGACAGCAGCAAAACATTACCTCCTCATGTCAGGACGTTAACAAACACACTCTCCCACACACCCACACACCTGGCCAGTACACGTCAAGAATTCTAGGCGGCTGTACGTCACAGGCGTGACTAGCATGCAGTCCGCACGCTGCGCTGGGGTAAGCTTACGCCATTGTTTGGCCCAGCGTGGCACCCTACGCAGCGCTTGCGTGAGACAGCGGAAGCGACCCACTAGGCGGCCCTTGCCTTCTAGCAGCAGGCTGGGTGCATGGCAGACCTATGTGCGTGTGTGCATGTATGTGTATGTGTATGTGTGTGTGCATGTGTGTGTGTGCACGTGTGTGTGTGCATGTGTGTATGCGTACTTGTAGCCCTAGCGACAAGCACAAACATTGCAGCCAGGCCTACATGGATCTTACTGCATATTTTTCAAGGCGTAACGTAGAATAAAAGCATCATAACACGCTGTTAAGTAGCTAGTTCATTTGTGCATTACAAAGTTTCCAAGCCTTTCCAGTGCCCGCTTCAATTGCAAAAGCGCTGAAATCACAGACCTCCACAACCTTCAGAAAGAATGCACTACTTGATATTACCGATGGACGTGTAAGGCATGGACCACAAAAATTGAGTGTGCGTGCATTCATAGAGAGAATTATACTCAACAATACTGATGTATGTATAAAGCAAGAACCACAAATTGAGTGTGCATCAAAAAGTATATACCGTTCGTTCACGATCAGTTTGGGACCACACTTCCAAATAATTAATTAGATTTTCGAATTTAGTTCGTGAGGTGGTCTGGGGATTAATTTTTGAGTTCGAGGGCACTTCGGGAGAGCCCTGTCAGGAATTAATTTTTGAGTTTGAGAGCCCCCCTGTGAGTGCTGCCTGTGCACTGCTACTGCCGTTTGTTTAAGAGGCTGAAGCTGTGGCTGAGGCTGAAGCTGTGGCTGGTGCTGCACAGTGCTCAGAAGCAGGGAGAGGTGAGGGGTTTGCATGCAGCAATAGCCACACAAAGGGGCAAACGCAAAGGGGTCCCCAGAGAAGGAGGCTTGTTGGAGCTGCATGCACGGGCGCCCCACGGGCCTCTTCGTCACAGCCTCACCCCTTGCCTTTGCCTTTTGCTTCCTCTTGCAGCTCCTTGAGCTGCCTCTCCCTCTGCAGCTTCTCACGGTCCCGCTGCTGAGCAGCCAGCCTTTCAACTGGGGACTGAGGCTTCAAGAACAGGGCCAGGGGGTTCACACTGGCGCGCTTGGAGCTCATTTTGAAAATCACCTTTAACACCACTATAAAGTATTAATTTATCACTTCAAATTCGGTTCGGAAAGGGCCCCGAGAATAATTAAAAAATATTCGTTTCCTGGCAAAATAAATAATAAATTTTCCGGACTGATCGTAAACAAACTGTAATGCTGTGACATTTAGTGATATCTAGCATACGTCGTAAGAGGAACCTGGCAAGCCGCACTCTTGAACAGAGTTGCTGCTTGTCACAAAAACAAGTTACGAGAAGCAAGCAAATGTCTTGGCATTCAACAACACTTGCGTAATCTGGCTGGGTGCGCTCAATGCCAATATTTTTGTGTCTGTCAAAATTCCCCTTACTTTCGTAGCCCAGACACACACCTTAACAATCTTCAAAAAACAAGGGTTCCCTGCCAGTCAAGAAAGGAACTCTTACCGGCCCTATGACATCGAACTTGGGAACAAGACAAATTTGACATCCAGCCCACCAACCCTTGAGGCAGACACACACATACACACACACATACATTGTAGCCACTGGGCGCTGCGAGTACTAGATTCAGGCCTGTGCACTGTACGGTGTACGGTACGGTACGCTTAGTACTGTACGTACCGTAACTTTGTAAATTACGGCGTAATTACGATTTTGGAGGACCGTAATTTACCGTAATTACGGCAATTTACTGTACGGTGTGCGGTACGGTGCCAAGGTGGCACTGCCGGTGCAAAAATGGCCTCAGAAAGGCCTCTCCACCCCAAAACCTCCCATTTTGCTCCCCGGTGTGCTCCTCCCATGTGCTGACGCCACACAATGCTTCCATGAACGACCCTGAGGCTGGGTTGGGGCTGCATCAGCTCGGGGGCTGGCACTGCCAGTGCAAAATTGGCGTCAGAAAGGCCTCCTCCCCAAACATCTCCCATTTCCACCTCCAGCATGCTCCTTTTACGTGCTGACGCCACACAATGCTTCCCTGAACGACCCTCAGGCTGGGATGGGGCGGCATCAGCTCGGGGGAAGGGCCCAGCGATGGCTTGCATGGACACTCAAAGTTGGACGCAGTACCTGATTCCTGGATGTTAATTTGAGTTTTATTCATAAACAATTGTTGCAAAAAGAAAACAATTGTTTTGGGCTAAATTTGAAGCCAAACGGCAAAATTACGGTCAAAACCGTATTATACGGTGGGCATCGTCTTGTACGGTCTGACACCGTAATTTTGGCTGACCGTAATTTGGACCGTACTGTATGGGGTAATTACGGTCGGTACCGTAATTACGGTCCAAAATTCAACATTATGGCGTAAGTGCACAGGCCTGACTAGATTACTAACATTGATTTCGCTTCTTTAGAACCTCAATTGAAGCTTTCTGTGTCCTTAACCCACTGAGCGAAAAAACGTGACCATGAGTGTGCCAGAAATTTTGCTCTGTTGTTCCTACCAACGCGATGCCCTTACTGTTTCCTAATCTCACACTTCTTTTGTTGCAGTTCCTTTTATTGTCAATTTTGCCCTCATTTGGAACAAAGAAAGAAAAAGCAGACACTGTACGTCCTCCACACACCATTGCAAAAGCATAGTCTTCGCTGGGTAAGCCCATGAGATCCTCCAGCACCTCAAAGCACTCCCGCACCTGCACAAGAGCAGCAAGAGCGCAGTTCTATGAGACACGAGTTTAACCACGATGACTTCATTATCCATGCTCCTTGGCAATACACTACGTCTTTGCTTAAACGTCTCATCAAACATGCTTCATGCCCTGGTCTCATTCAGGCGTCGGTTCAGCCACAGAAACAGTTAAAATTGATCTGCGTCCCCTTCTTTGTGAGTGACCACCCTAAGAAATAAGCAAGTAATGCAGGTTGCTACCTCACTGATTAGGTAGACCATGAATACAATGGAAGGGCAGAATCGTTTCCCCCCAAATTCATGCTGGCTGCAGCCCTTCCCTTACGTTATAAAAAAGTTTGTGGAAAATGGTTGAGCAGAGCAAGCTGCGATGTAGATTAAAGCAGGTTTAGGTTTAGGTTAGGATTAGCTGAACTCCTTTGACCAGCTCTTGGACCTGCTTGCAACTTCCTAGGCAAACAATTAAACCTCCTACCCTCCTACTCACGGAAACCTGCTTGACACGTGTCCATACTATCATACCCCTTATGCAAAGTGAAATTTACTCTACACCCACACTCCCATAACCATGTACATCCCCATCCCGCAAGTGACCTACATTCCTGTTCCCCACTCATTCACATCCTTGCTATGAATACGAAACCAAAAAATGGAATACGCGCCCCACGCTCAATCACATACACCCACACCCAAACCCACTGCTACCTACGTTGCACCCTAGCCCTTCGCCCTCCCGCACTTCACCCTCAGCTCATTCATGTCTGCAATAGGATATCTTGATGAGAAGGACATTACCATCTAAAACCACCCTTTAAACATCCATACCTACCCGCTGCTACCTACAACCACCCGCACCCTTGACCCACCTCATGCATGCGCTAACCATGTTGCTAAAAGCACAATGCTAAAAGAAAACTGTGCAACTTATCGTGTTGCTAAAAAAATTTACATGCCTCACACCTACCCACTGCTAAGTTCTGCTAAGTTCCTATATCACACTCTTAGCCCAAGCATTCAGTGTTCACACCCTACTTCCTCTTGCGTCCCCTCTTCAAACTCGACCCACCTCATCCATGTTTGTGCTCAGCAGCTTGGGGCTTCGCATTGCGATGGGGACCACCAGCCGTGCTTCCTTGTTCAATATACACTGCAGGACCTGTGGGAGTAATTTGGGCAAAAAGGGGTCGAGGGAAAGAAAGTAAAGATGGAAAGACGAGTGCAGTAAACACACTGGGATGGCCAGGGAGGCTTGCATGAGATTATGAGACGTGCACTGATGATATGAGAGAGAGAGAGAGAGAGAGAGAGAGAGAGAGAAAGAAAGAGAGAGAGAGAGAGAGAGAGAGAGAGAGAGAGAAAGAGAGAGAGAGAGAGAGAGAGAGGAAAGGTACAGGAGAAAAGAATACTGAGAGAAATGGGGTATACGTGTGCCTTCTTTTAACACGGATTTGACATTAACGTGCAGTACTTATGTCGTCTCGTACCGCAAACAAATTTTCACCCTCGCGGTGTGTTGCAAGCACCACAATTATTTAAAAAGACAAAAGCCCCGCGGAGCTTGCATTGCGCAAATAATTGATTTGTGAGCATAAACGGAGGGGCTGGGAAGGCCTCCCAAGGCACAAACGGCTTGTTGTGGATGACTTATTTAACAGACAGGGCAGCAAAGTTGCCGGCAGAGCGGGATGCAGCAGCGGCAGCAAATAAGAGGCTACCTGGAGGCCTAGGCTGACCTCAGGCAGCAGGGAGGTTCTTCAGGGAGGAGCAGCAGTGTAAGCAGGTGCCGTCCTTCACATGCACATGTACGCGTGCGCACACGCATGCATACGCGCACACATGTCATGCACACACGCACACATGCACACGAGCACACAAGCATGCTCAAATGCGTGCATATGCGTGCACGTGCAGCTAAGAGGGCCAAAAGGTCCTCGCATAGGCTCTCAATGCGTTTATCACTTGCGTTGTCCCCCCGCATTACTTGTATTGGGTTAAAATTGGATTTATCCGAACCTCGTGTTGGTGTTACGGTACCCTACGGTAACTCAGCAAATGAGGAGCAATCGGCTTGTGTACGTCTACGGTGACTGGCATTTTGCAATATTCTTCTACACACACACACACACACACACACACACACACAACACACACACAAACTTGACACATTTGCGCCTGTAGACACAAATCCATTCAATGCAATTTTTTGATCTTTGCACATCAACTAATTTGACCAAACACATGTTAAAATAATAAATAGGTTGGACAGCATCGTTACTGTATACGGTGCTCTTGGCAGGTGATTCTTTGGATTCTGGACGTGTACGGTGCACAACGGTTCAGAAGCCTATTCTGCTCACGGATTTATTGTCTCATATGGGCGTGCACTGTTCGAATTAACGTGGACCCATCATGGACTCATCAATGTCCACACACACACACACACACACATACACACACACACATCTAACACTCAAGCAACTGATTTCACCACTTCTAACTTGCACGCCAGTCCATGCAATTTATGTGGTGCATATCGGTGCAGAGTGGTAATTGTATACAGGTCTATATAGCCTTGAGTGCTGTGTACTTGTGCTAAAAGCCAAGCCACATCAACATTGCACGCATGGGTGTTGCAAGCTTGCGCTGCAGTTTGATGTACTGCAAGTGTGCACCCACCTTAAGCTTGTTGTGAATGATGCGAGGGGACATAAACACCAGGCCAGGGTTGCACTTCAGCATGTCCACCACTCTGTGGCGCGGCTTCCGAAAGAGTAAGCGCATGGCCTGTGTCATGTGCATGTGTGTGTGAGTGTGTTGTGCGTGTGTGTGTGAGTGTATGCGTGTGTGCGTGTGTGTATGTTTGTGTGTTTGTGTGCGTGTGTGGAAAAAAGGGGTATCAAGCGTGTCCACACATATGTGGCGTGGCTTCAGAGAGTAAGCGCATGGCCTGTGTCATGTGTGTGTATGTGTATGTGTATGTGTGTGTGTGTGTGTGTGTGTGTGTGTGAGTGTAATGTGTGTATGCGTTGGTGAAAAAAGGGGTTTACGCGTGTCCACAAATCTATGGCGTGGCTTTCAGAGAGCAAGTGCATGGCCTGTGTCACGCGCATTTGTGTGATTGTTTTGCGAATGCGTTTTGTTGGTGAAAATTAAGTTCAAGCGAGTACACAAAGCTGTGGCGTGGCTTTTTAGAAAATGAGCGCATGGCCTGCACGAGTGAAGTTGGAGGTGGTGCAGGTGTGAGGCGTGAGGAAATTTGGAGAAGCGTGGGGAAAAAGGAGCTACGTAGCGTGCTTTCAAAGTGAAATTGCCAGGCCTTGGGTTGCAGATGGTTTAGAGTATGGACTGCGGAGCTTGGCATGGGTGTGAGGAGGCGGTAGAGCATCTCTTTCTTTAGCCCTGTGGGCACTGATCGATAGGTCTTGAAGGTTAAAGAGGGCTCCAGGTGTGCTTTGGTACCAAACACCAGGCACTCATTCACATTGCTCCCAAAACCAACGACATGAAATATACGCTCTGTTGCACAGCTCTGTGTCAGTGCTGTGATGGTGCATGATGTGTGTTCAAGGGTAAATGCGTAAATGCAGGCATCTGTTTCAGGGCGTTTATGTGACCAAATACATCTGTTCGTCTCAGGGGCGCCTGCATTACAGAAGGCATCTGTTTGCCTCAGTGCGTCTGCGTCACTATTTTAATGCACCTGTCGGTTCTAGGACTCAACATGCACCTTCCTAGGGTGCAACTTATTATAAGCACCTTGCTCTTGCACAGAGATGTGTCATATGGTCATCTGAGACGTTCAATACGGTAAAATGCGTGTTAATACGAAGTACGCGTATAATACGAACACGCCGTATGACACATCCCTGCTCTTACATGTTATACTTCTTCTTCCTGCTAGGTCACCTGACGCACATCCTGTGATGGTGCACGCATGCCAGGCTAACTACATTGAGATAACGGAGCATACATGCGCCTGCAGGCTCTCTTACATCAAACATGCACAAGGCATCCCCACACTAAAGGTACAAGTACAGAAACGCTTTCTTAAATTTAACATGCACGAGGCATTCCCAAACTAAAGGTACATGTACAGAAAACAGAAACGCTCCCGTCCCCTGCTTTCCTCTTAACTCTTCCCCTGCATCCACCCATAAACTCCGCCCTCCCTCTTTCCCAAGCTCACCTCTATGCGACGATCAACGGCGGGCGGGCGGTGGGTGAGGTAGGAGGGTTCCTCTGTAGCCATGCGGAGCACACGCTCCACAGGCACTCCCCCCAGCACCTCGGCGAGACGCTTGAGCTTAGCAGCGAGAGGGCCTGGGGGACGTGACAGCACAGAGGGGGCAGAGGAGGCCAGACGCACCACATCCTCCTGCTTCGCCCCAAGTGCATGTGACAGCGAGGTAGCACGCGCAACAGGGCCTTCGGTGGGGGAGGGCCGTCTGTCCTCCTTTGCTCTACCTCTCCTCCCGCCCCTGATCCCTGCTTTATGGCTGCTGGAGCTGGGGTCTGCTGGGATGCTCTGGCAGGCTCCTGGCTGTGGTGAAAGGAGCTTGGCACTGCTTTGCCTATTGGTGGCACGCTCAACATCTGCCAGACCATCTTTACCCCTGCTATTGCCCCTCCTGCTGGCCTCTCCCACGCTGCCGTTGCTGCTGTTCAAGCCATTTAGTGGACTGTTTCCACTAGTTCTGTTGCTGCTGCTGCTGCAGCTGCTAGGAAGGCTGTCTGGAGCTAACCCTCCTTGTTGGCTGCCAATAAAAAGGAGCTGCGGGTCCTTGGAGACCATGAAGATGGCACGGGTGGAGTTAATGCCAAGTTCAGAAGCCAGGCGACCAATAGCAGCGTCCAGCGCCTCCGGGGACAGGGCCAGAAGCTGCAAACATGTTTGGGGTACAGGTGTAACCTTTCAAGCGACGATGTGCATCCTATCAGGAGGAGAATTCTTAGAGGCACAGGCCCATGCAGTTCTGTTTGCTTTATGATGGCACCTCCTCATTTGAGTGAATAAGAACACGCTTGCTTGTGACGCTTGTTCGGGAGTGGCTGAACAACTTCCTTTTACATTAAGGCGTGCACTGCAGCGTTTACGACGCAATAAGGGAGCTGTGTACCCCCCCTCCCCCGTTCTTACCTTAGGACACCGGGCTACAAGGTCTTGTACAGCGCGTACCCTCATGCGCAGCTGCTGCGCGAGCAAGGCCAGCTTGGTAGGGGTGGCACCGCGTGTGTCTGCACCTGTGCAGCATAGAGAAGGGAATGTACAAACAGAAGGGTGGACAAGCCTAAAGGGTTTAGGTGCTTGTTCAGTTGCTGCTCCTGCTGCTGCTACAATCGTGCGCTCTGTGCCCCCAGGCCAGTGTGCTGACAAGTATAGGATCCGCGTGACTGGATTTGGGGTCAACCCTGCATCTCTCCCCTGCTTCCCCCCTGAAGCCTCCCACACCTGCTTCTGATGAGAACTGCAGCTGTGGTGGGGCTGCAGGGCGCCTCAGTGGAGGGTTGGGGCGGGCAGGCCCATTGCCTCCAACACGAGATGACTTGCTTGCACCGGAGGAGTAACCCATGAGACATCGCTCCAATTCTTCTATCGTGGACATTGCATTTTCTGCATGCTGCTCCGGTGTGTTCCAGGAAGCGTGGGCGATGTGCGTGGATCCTGGAGAGGACTTCCCAAATGACGATCCAGGATGCCCAAATAGGTGTACTGTATGCTGTAGGGACAGCATGAAGGCTGCCGTGCTACGGCATGATTGATTATCGAAAGGGAGGAAATAATCTCTCTCTAATAAAACAAGATCACATTGTTAACATTCATAATTTCGTTTACGTGTGAGGTTTGGCTTCATCGGTCATCCTTTTTTTTGCTTCGTCATATTTGCGGCATATATAAAGACATATTTTAAGCAATGTGTCATTACTCCCCCCCCCTCCTGGACATGTCGCTTTTTTCAGCTCTGCTAAATGAAAGTTGTGAAAGACCAAGGTTTGGGGAGAAAAAAGAGAAAAATGTCATCCTAGCATTGTAGGGCATTATACAATAAAGTGAAGGTCCAGGACATCGTTCTAGGAGCAGGTTCTAGGAGCAGCGGTGATGGAGATACAAATCAACTGCTAGACGGGCACACAAACCCCATGGCATCCTTGCACGAAGTGAGAGTGGTGTGAGCTGTCTTGTTGGCGTGACTGGCACCCTGTAGGAGCACATTGTCCACGTAGCCGACGTCGTTCATTAAATCTGTGTACCTGCAAAGCGATTGCAATGCACAATTTGCGGACCAATAAGTTGCTCCGGACAGGATGATTTGGAAATGCAGTGGAGCAGCTGCAGCTCATATATAAAGTGAAGGCCTGTCGTTGTAGCGCAAAAATAAGCCATTAGAAATTAATCTGAAGCCGAGCCTTCTGTCCCTTGACTGTGCCTCGAGTATAGACTACAGTGAAAAGTGAAGAATGATTGCCCGATTTGTGCGTGCTTTATGGTGCTTCGCAATCATGAATAACCAAATAAAAATTTGAATAATTCTAAAATTAGGGAAAACGCACTGGTGCTTATGAGGACCGCCATAAAAGATACACACATTTTGTGCAAGCCAAGTCCTCACGCCCAGCACGATGCACATAATTGTATTGCATATTGGTTTGCATCGCGTTACATGTTGTATGCAAGCACAGTTAAACAAGTGCTTATCTGCATGTGATACGTTACCAGCTTCATGGAAATTTAAGTGTGTGCTTGGTACTTGCACTGGACACAGTAGCGTTGTGCGCACGCATAATGAATGCATTTGGTGCACGCCAGGCATTGCGTTGTGTACACACACACACTCGTAACTTACTTAGTTTGTACTGGACGCAAGTGCTCTACCAGTGCATCCGTCAGCAGGGGCTTGAACGCGCCCCATCGCATGGACGCGCACTCTGCAGTTATCTCCTCTCTGCTGCGCCCTGATGCAAGCTGGTACAGGGTAAGCAGGTTGGTGCACTCTGGTCGGTCCGGGTTGTCAAACTGCAGGCCGTCGTACGCATCTGTTTTGCAGCGCTTGACCTGCAGGTGCATGTGTGCATCATGTGCTTGAAAGGTTAGAGACCAAGATATTTGGCACACAAGAAGGGATGGACGCACAGTTTGTTTTCTGGACAGACAAATATCTTGATCTAAGAGGAAGTTATAAACCTTCTCCCCCCTCAAAAATGTCGCTGTGTAAAGTGTAAAGTGACAAAGAGCAACCTCTAACCTTGCAATGTGGGGTATGACCACTGGTGGGGGGATGTTTGGTTAAGGAAGATATTGTTTGCATCAAGCCGCTAGCGACAAGAATTTGGAGAATGGTGATCATTAAGCTAACATCTGCCTAAAGTACAGCGCTCTTGCAGTTAAAGGCAAAACGCTCACCTTGTTGGCTATAATTTCTGGGGAGTCCGTGATATTAATGCGACTGAGCTCATTCTCTGCTGACTTTGACATCTTAGCTGTTCCATCCTGTGGCATAAAACACAGGTTTTAGGAAGGGTTAATTATGAAATATTTAGTCTTATCTGCCATATGCATGCATGAAAGGTAAAGGAATGGGTTGCAGCGCAGCAGGCAGTTCAATGATTTCTTTGGGAGGGCTTCACAAAGACTGTCGCCGTGCATCACCCACATAGGAATGGTTCTACCTGCCTGCTGTTCCAATTTCTTGTACAGGCCTAGCAGCAAATCAACACCTTTGGAGCAACTATCGCTTTTTTACCTGCATGGACATTATCCTGGCACCCGCGGGAGGAATCATGGGCTCAGGCACTTTAAAAATACGCCTCCCTGACCCCCCGCGCTTCTTCCATTGCTTCCCGCCATACAAGCCGTTCACACGGTCAGCAATGTCTCGCGTGAGCTCCAAGTGCTGCTTCTGATCCTCTCCCACAGGCACCAAATCAGTCTGCATGCACATGGACACGCGTACAGGCACTCACATCTGAGCTGGTCAGGCGTGCAGCTCAGTCTTGCAGTCACCAGGATCACGCCCTTGCTTGGTGTTGTTTGTCCTAGTAGTTCCTAAAAAAAGAAGTTTTTAAGCTCACTCATTCGACGTGCCTCTGAAAGTTGAGGCGAGAGACTGCTGTAGAGTTTTTCTCAAGTTGACAATGGTTGCTTTTGTTACTCATATTGTTATTCATACTATGCTAGTGCACTCATGGTACCTTTTCGCAAAGTCTACATCACCTGGGAGACAGACACCCCATCCTACCAAAAACCACCAAGAACCAAGGCAACTACAAAATTCCAAGGTGAACTGCTGCTTCCCACCTGATAAAGCAGGATGTCTGCCGCCATGAGCACTGGGTAGGTCAGTAGCCCAGCACGCACTTCCTCTCCCTGCAAAGATGAGACCAGCACTGTGTGTGTGTGTGTGTGTGTGTGTGTGTGTGTGTGTGTGTGTTTCCCAAGATGTGGACTGAGGTTGAATATCAGTATTACCTACAACGCTTCTACTTTTGGCAACATTCCACTTGCGTGGACGCATTAAAGAGGTCTTGCACAAGGACGGGAATCCTTGATACAAGTTCCCACGTGGGAGAGGGCTACCGAAGGATCGGCATGCCTACCTGTTTCCGTGACTTTTCTTTGAACTGGATCATCCGATTGAGCCATCCAATAGGGGTCACACAGTTGAGTAGCCATTGGAGCTCCGCATGCGCTGACACGTGGGACTGCTCATCAGAAGAGGGAAAAGAGCATCGTTGCTTTGTGTGTGGGCGTGTGAGTCAGCGAGTAGGGAGCGCAGAGAGAGGAACAGGCCCTGAGTGTGGACCATTTTAAATAAAGGGATGCATAACAGGGCGGCCAGAGTCACAAACAGCAAGGCACCTGAACAAAGATCGTGGAGCGGCTGGGGTCGATGCCAGCAGCCATGTATGTGGCTGCCATGGTCCGTGTGGAATTTCTCAGCTCAACGGGGTCGTGTGGCGTGGTTATGGCGTGCAGGTCCACCACACAGAAGAAGGTATCTGCAAACAAGGATGGGAGCGTCAGGTGCCAGGCCGTACATTTAGTTTCTGCATGACAAAGGTTCGACACATTTCCACGTGCTTGCATGGCAAAGATGTACGATGACTGCCCTGAGTACCACACCAGCTAGCCAAGCACTTATATATAACTTGTGAATGCTATTTTACCTTCCGTAACTTCTAATTTTACTCTGCTTGCTGACTGTGTGCGCGGTGGTGCATAGTGTGTGGCAGCATTCCCGTGCCCACAAAACTTCCGAACCCACCGAACTGCTCTTGCAATCCGACCCAGTTCTTGATGGCTCCAAGATAGTTGCCCAAGTGCACCTTGCCCGTGGGCTGCACCCCAGATAACACGCGCTTGCGCTGTGCTGGGGCCTGCTCTGGCACAGACATCTGCTCTTGGCCAGTCACATCACCAGTGGCACTTGCTGCACACACAGCCCCTCGCTTCACACAAGGGGAGAAGGGCTGTAGTCTGGAGGTGCGGGAAAAGCCGCATGAGGCTAGTCCAGACCTATTCACCAGCATTCGAAAATCAAATAACTCAATTTAAATATTGCACACGCTCAATGATATGTTTGAGAGACGTATAAAGAACACGATGTATCACACACACATCGTGTAGATATATGGAAATCGAGCTTGAGACCACTAGCCACCATGTTCAGAACGAGGTACGCTTCTATTTTGCCAAGACCATCGAGTTTGTGAGCTGAGGAAACACTTTTCCTTCCTGTTTACACCTTTTTTGAGGACTTTTTCAGCAGCCCAACCCTTTTTGCTGCAAAGTTCAACAACCAACTTGTTCATAATTTCCTTTCTCATTATAACACTAGACTTCCTCTTTCTTTCTGAGTGTGGCGCCGAGGCTAGTTGCAGCCAATCAGTCAACACAATCTAGCTGAAGGTCGGGGGGCGATGTATGAGCACCTCCGCGTGGTGCCCCCTGGAAAACGCCTTCGTGTGCCTTCGTGCACACGCCCGGAAATACTCGGGAGCGGCTAAGACTCATACGGCGGAGCAACACGGCAG
>Ga0307945_1001911_pt1 | contig 16669 bp, 20 predicted proteins | sample OrgLakmetagen228_FD_201818 | JGI IMG/M metagenome (GOLD analysis project Ga0307945, IMG submission 201818) | Saline water microbial communities from Organic Lake, Antarctica - #228 | ecosystem: Environmental > Aquatic > Non-marine Saline and Alkaline > Saline | place: Antarctica: Organic Lake...
GGGAGGGAGGGAGAGAGAGAGAGAGAGACAGACAGACAGAGAGAGAGAGAGAGACAGACAGAGAGAGAGAGAGAGGGAGAGAGAGAGAGAGAGCGAGAGAGAGAGAGAGAGAGAGAGCGAGAGCGAGAGCGAGAGAGAGAGAGAGAGAGAGAGGGAGGGAGGGAGGAGTTTTTACGTATTTGCTTGCGTTTGTGTACACCTGAACTGATTTCCTGTACTCTACCACGGTGCTTCATATGCAGTTGCGCTGTGGACTCCCTTGCAGCTTTTCATAGGTCTCTTCTTCAGAAAGCACAGTTCCACAACTGTGCACCCATTGAACCAATTTGCCGTTTTCTCCTTCCCAGTTTATTTTAGGGTGGACTATTCCATTCAGGGATGTGTCATACAGTCATTTGGGACGTTCAATACGGTAAATACGCGTAATCAGAATACGCGTATTATACGACCGTATGTTGAAGCAATGTTGGGAGTGCCGATTTTTGACCCAGAATGACCCGGTTCGCCCCAAAATCACCCAAAACGTCCCCAATTCTTTTCTAATATAGTAATACATTGTACAACAGCAATGGAAGCTCTCTTGAAGGCCGTTGTTGGGGCGGAAATTGCCTACAAAGGCCAAAAAACGGCAAAAATGCAAATTTTGCAATCGTATAATATGGCCCGATTTGTTCAATACGGTAAAATACGCGTTAGACACGATACGGAGTATTAAATGAATACGCTGTATGACACATCCCTGATTCCATTGATACCTGCTTACCTGCCCAAACTGCCCAAACTGCCAAAACGTTGTTCCTTGCAAGGAAGCACGTGGTGCCACCACCTTTCCCTGGTTTTTCATCTGAAGAATATACCATTCAATCGATAGGTGCTCACCCTCACATCAAGCACAACCTTGATCCTCCTTGCGAGACAGAACGTTATTCCTCCTCCTCTCCTGTCAGCTTTTTGCGTGAACCTGCTGCAACCCGCAGCCTATAATGTTTTGATACATATCGTAATGGCACAACCGGTCGCACACTGATTGCTCTGATCCCACCCTGTTAAAAGTGTGCCCCTGAGAATTGGTACCCCACTTAAACGTTGCACCCCACTTAAACATTGCACCCCACTCAAACATTGCACCCCACTCAAACATTGCACCCCACTTAAACATTGCACCCCACATAAACAATAAACCCCACTTAAACATTGCACCCCACATGAACATTGCACCCCACATAAACATTGCACCCCACATAAACATTGCACACCACATAAACATTGCACCCCACCTAAACATTGCACCCCACCTAAACATTGCACCCCACTTAAACATTGCACCCCACTTGAACATTGCACCCCACTTCAACATTGCACCCCACTTCAACATTGCACCCCACATAAACAATAAACCCCACATAAACAATAAACCCCACATGAACATTGCACCCCACATAAACATTGCACCCCACATAAACAATAAACCCCACTTAAACATTGCACCCCACATGAACATTGCACCCCACATAAACATTGCACCCCACTTAAACATTGCATCCCACCTAAACATTGCACCCCACTTAAACATTGCACCCCACTTAAACATTGCATCCCACCTAAACATTGCACCCCACTTAAACATTGTACCCCACTTAAACATTGCACCCCACTTAAACATTGCACCCCACTTAAACATTGCACCCCACTTAAACATTGCACCCCACTTAAACATTGCACCCCACGTAAACATTGCACCCCACTTAAGCATTGCACCCCACTTAAACATTGTACCCCACTTAAAGAAAGCATGGGCACTTTTTGCTGCCGCAGACCCAATGGTCATTGCCCAAGACCCACCGCTTGTGTGAGCGCCCCTCTGAGAGCGTGCATGGGCACTTTTTGCTGCCGCAGACCCAAATGGTCATTGCTCAAGACCCACCTCTTGTGTGAGCGCCCCTCTGAGAGCATGCAGACCTTGGATTTGGATCTCCCGTGCAGTATTCATGTGTGTGTCAATAGCTCCAATGCTGGCGCTGTACGTGTGCACGTTCTCAACGCTGTAGTGGCCACCCTGTGCGGAGGAGTGGGTGTGACAGCTTTGCACATAATCAACACTGCGGTGTCCACCCTTCGAGAGAAGTGTGGTCGTGAAAGCTTTGCATTTTATCAGCACTGCGGTGGCCACCCTGTGAGGAGAAGTTATTGTAGCAGCTTTGCACATTATCAAGACTGCGGTGGCCATCTTTTGAGGAAGTGGTCGTGACAGCTTTGCAAATTATCAAAACTGCGGTGGTTACCCTGTGCGGAGAAGTGGTCATGACAGCTTTGCACATTATCAGCACTGCGGTGGTTACCCTGTACGGAGAAGTGGTCGTGACAGCTTTGCACATTTTCAACACTGTGGTGGCATCTTTTGAGAAAGTGGTCGTGACAGTTTGTGCATGTGGTGTGCCTGCGATGGTGCACATGTGGTGTGCAATGTGGTGTGCATGTGGTGTTCATGTGGTGTGCCTGCAATGTAGTGTGCGATGTGGTGTGCGATGTGGTGTGCAATGTGATTTGCCTGCGATGTGGTGCGCATGTGGTGTTCATGTGGTTTGCCTGCGATGGTGCACAGGCTTGCCCTCCGAGTAGAGATGTACGGAATACCCTGAGCGGAGAAGTGATTCTCATTTGATGGATTGTGCATGGTGTGTTGTACGTGGTGTGGTGTGCATGTCGTGTTGCACAATTTGTGTTGCACATTTTGTGTCGTACACACTGTGTTGTACGTGATGTGTTGTATGTGGCGGGATGTGTACGGTGTGATGTACGTGGTGTGGTGTGCATGTCGTGTTGCACAATTTGTGTTGCACATTTTGTGTCGTACACACTGTGTTGTACGTAATGTGTTGTATGTGGCAGGATGTGTACGGTGTGATGTACGTGGTGTGGTGTGCATGTCGTGTTGCACAATTTGTGTTGCACATTTTGTGTTGTTCGTGGTGTGTTGTACGTGGTGTGATGTGCATGTCGTGTTGCACAATTTGTGTTGCACAGTTTGTGTTGTACACAGTGTGTTGCACGTTGGTTTGTAGTCTGTGTTGTATTGTTCACAATGTTCTGCATGTGATGTACGGTGTATTGGTTGCGTAGACCATAACTAAGGTTGGCCAGAACCATATATATACGGTGTATATACGGCATTTTTGGCACAGAAACCACCAAATATACGGTCATATACGGTGCATATGTACGGTTCTGGCCAACCCTAACCCTAACCTACATACCCAGTTTGTAAACGGTGGTTTTGACAGGATGGTGTTGGATACGTGTACAATCACGCTAGGTGTAAAAAACAGTCATAGCCAACGCTTGGGATGTGTGTGTGTATGTATGTGTGGGTGTCCACAAAAACACTGCCCACATCAACACACGAAGGAAACCTTTAAGAATACAAATGTGACTGATTTATTAGCAAGCATTGAAACCTTGTGACAAGGAAGGCGCCTTGTTTGTGAAAATGAAACACGACACTCATATGCAGGCAGAAATACACACACAAAGGCAAGTGCACAAAACACACACATACCTACACAAAAACACCTATACTCACACAACGAAACACACCAACACCCACACATACACAGCTTCCTTTGCACCCAAACAGCACTTACACACCCAAATCCAAACGCGTACGATACCAACTAAAAAGCACAGGAGATCTTACCTCTTGGAAGGTGCGCAGCTCACTGCTAACGAAAACTTCATTAGCGTGCACGATTTGCTGGCAGCTGGCAGCCACGAGCTGCTCCAGCTCAGATTGCTTGGCTGCAAATGCACACACACGTGACACAAGAGCACAAGATGCGTTGAACCATGTCTGTACTTGTAATGAGCGTTTGTATTGATGCACAATCTGCAGGCAGCTGGCGGCTACACGCTGCTCCAGCTCGCATTGCGGAGCTGTGGAAGCAGGCGTGCACACCTCATAAATAGGGTTGGCCATAAACGAATATATGCACCGTATATGACCGTATATTTGATGATTTCCCTGCCAAAAATACCGTATATGCACCGTATATATATGGTTCTGGCCAACCCTACTCATAAACACACGTAATCAAAGGCTGGTCAATGCACACAGAAACAAAGGCGCATACAAAAACAAAGGTAGGTCGACGCATACAAAAACAAAGGTGGGTTGATCTGTAGATCTGGCTGATCTGTAGATCGCAGGTTATGCCCTTCTCTTCTTCCTTGCAAGCCCCTGTTTAATGAGACAGTGGATTAAGCTGGCAACCTGCGGCTTGCAGGCTTTGCTTAAAACATTGCCTACGTTGTTTTGGATCCTCCTCCTTAATTAATGTGTGGAGTGGTCTTTCACTGTCTGCTTAGGTTTCCTTTTTTCGTACCTGCAAACTGGAAATTTGCAACTTGCAGGCTTAACCTAAAATATTACATGCTTAAATTTTTATCCTTTTCTTTCATTATTGCAACCTTTCACTGTCTGCGTAGTTCTTATTTTTTCTTTCTTACCTGCAAGCTCTCAATTTTTATTTCAATTTACACGTAACGCCAAAAATTATGATCCTAAACATCTCCTGGATCAATTTTTAAATTAATGTGTGAAGTGGTCTTTCACTGTCTGCGTAGTTCTTATTTTTTCTTTCTTACCTATAAGCTCTCGTTCAATGCGCGCCCGAAGGGCAAAGTTGCCTTTCACTGTCTGCGTAGTTCTTATTTTTTCATTCTTACCTACAAGCTCTCGTTCAATACGCGCCCGAAGGGCTTCGGCCTCCCTCTTCCGTATGTCCACCCCCTTGCTGCTTAAGGCCTGACGCAAGAAAGCATCATAGCCATGCAGGCGGACGATCTGCAAGGCAAACATTTGTGTTGCTAAGTTTGCATTTGTCAATAATTGTTCAAGGCCCTACACAAGAAAGCACCACAGCCATGTAGGCGGACGATCTGCAAGGCAAACATTTGTGTTGCTGAGTTTGCACTTGTCAATAATTGTTCAAGGCCCTACACAAGAAAGCAACACAGCCATGTAGGCGGACGATCTGCAAGGCAAACATTTGTGTTGCTGAGTTTGCACTTGCCCATAACTGTTCAAGGCCCCTCGCAAAAAAACACCGCAGCCATGCAAGCAAATGACCTGCAGGGCAAACAATTATGTTGCTGGGACTGCACTTGTCCATAACTGTTCAAGGCCCCACACAAGAAAGCAACACAGCCATGTAGGCGGACGATCTGCAAGGCAAACATTTGTGTTGCTGAGTTTGCACTTGCCCATAACTGTTCAAGGCCCCTCGCAAAAAAAAACCGCAGCCATGCAAGTAAATGACCTGCAGGGCAAACATTTATGTTGCTGGGACTTCACTTGCCACAATTGTTCAAGGTCCTACGCAAGAAAGCAACACAGCCATGCAAGCAAATGTCCGGCAGGGCAAACATACACACAAGGTAATGATAATGTCTCATCAAAAGCGGCACTATTCTATGATGACGTCTTGTTAAAAGCTGCACTATCCAAAAAGCTAATGATCATGTCTCATCAAAACCCGTGCTTGCTGCATAGCAACAACAGTTTCTCACGGACTGTAAGAAAACTGCACACGCTGCATAGCAACAACAAATTGTAAAAATACCGTGCACAGCTGCATAGCAACAGCAGTTTTTCACAGATTGTAAAAACCGTACACGCTGCATAGCAACAACAGATTGTGATAAAACCGTACACACTGCATAGCAACAACAGATTGTAAAAAAACTGTGCACGCTGCATAGCAACAACAGTTTCTCACAGATTGTAAAAAAAATTGTACACCCTGCATAGCAACAACAGATTGTAAAAACCGTACACGTTGCATAGCAACAACAGATTGTAAAAACCGTACACGTCGCATAGCAACAGCAGATTGTAAAAACTGCACACGCTGCATAGCAACAACAGATTGTGATAAAACCGTACACGCTGCATAGCAACAACAGATTGTAAAAAAACTGTGCACGCTGCATAGCAACAACAGTTTCTCACAGATTGTAAAAAAAATTGTACACCCTGCATAGCAACAACAGATTGTAAAAACCGTACACGTTGCATAGCAACAACAGATTGTAAAAACCGTACACGTCGCATAGCAACAGCAGATTGTAAAAACTGCACACGCTGCATAGCAACAACAAATTGTAAAAAAACCGTGCACAGCTGCATAGCAACAACAGTTTCTCACAGATTGTTAAAAAAGATCGTACACCCTGCATAACAACAACAGATTGTAAAAAAACGTACACGCTGCATAGCAACAACAGATTGTAATAAAACCGTACACGTCACATAGCAACAACAATTCCTCACAGATTGTTAAAAAAAGCATGGCTCACCGTTTTAGAAGTGTCTGCCTTGAGGGCTGAGGTCCACTCTTCAAATTGAGCAGCTTGAGCCTGTGAGCAAGCCAAATCCACAGCAGAGATGAAGTGTGCTCAGCAATTGATTCTGGCAAGAGATTGGGTCCGAGTTTTGGCATGAGATTGGGTCTGTGAGCAAGGCAGAGCCACAGCAGAGATGAAGTGTGCTCATCAATTGGTTTTGGCATGAGATTGGGTCTGGGTTTTGGCATGAGATTGGGTCTGTGAGCGAGTGAGAGCTATGGCAGAGATGAAGTGTGCTCAGAAATTGATTCTGGCATGAGATTGGGTCTGTGAGCAAGGCAGAGGTACGGCAGGTATGAAGTGTGCTCAGCAATCGGTTTTGGCATGAGATTGTGTCTGGGTTTTGGCATGAGATTGGGTCTGTGAGCAAGTGAGAGCTATGGCAGAGATGAAGTGTGCTCAGAAATTGATTCTGGCATGAGATTGGGTCTGTGAGCAAGGCAGAGTTACAGTAGAGATGAAGTGTGCTCAGCAATTGGTTTTGGCATAAGATTGGGTCTGGGTTTTGGCATGAGATTGGGTCTGTGAGCGAGTGAGAGCTATGGCAGAGATGAAGTGTGCTCAGCACTTGGTTTTGGCATGAGATTGGGTCTGTGAGCAAGGTAGAGGCACAGCAGAGATGAAGTGTGCTCAGCAATTGGTTTTGGCATGAGATTGGGTCTGTGAGCAAGTGAAAGCTATGGCAGATATGAAGTGTGCTCAGAAATTGATTCTGGCACGAGATTGGGTCTATGAGCAAGCCAGAGCCCAAGCAGAGTAAAATGGGCTCAGCAATCAATTTCGGCTGTAAGATTGGGTCTATGAGCAAGCCAGAGCTACGGCAGAGATGAAGTGTGCTCAGCAATCGGTTTCGGCTGTAAGATTGGGTCATGAGCAAGCCAGAGCTACGGCAGAGATGAAGAGTGCTCAGCAATCGGTTTCGGCTGCGAGATTGGGCCTATGAGCAAGCCAGAGCCCAAGCAGAGATAAAGTGTGCTCAGCAATCGGTTTCGGCTGTAAGATTGGGTCTATGAGCAAAAACAGAGCTACGGCAGAGATGAAGTGTGCTCAGCAATCGGTTTTGGCTGTAAGATCAGGTCTGTGAGCAAGGGAGAGCCACAACGTGTGTGTTCGGCTCATCTTTGTGAGTCTGTTAGATTGAGCCTGTGCAGAGTCCACAGGCTACAGCAGAGTAGTTATGGGTCAAACCCATTGGGGGAAATGGCTGAATTTGATAGACGTGACGCGCTTATCCTGTCATCCAACTTAACGGGCATAAAGTGCTTATTCTGCTCACAATAGCTACCTTGCTATGTGCTGCTTTATTAAATTGATCCCAGCAAAGGCCCGAAGGAATCGTGCAAAGCTTCTTTACGTGCACCAATTGGCTGTGTGGCCCTGCCTGATAATTGTGGCCCTTATAATTTTGGCCCTGATAATCTTGGCCCTAATAATTTTGGCCCTGATAATCTTGGCCCTAATAATTGTGGCCCTTATAATTGTGGCCTTAACCAGGAGGCAGAAACAAGTGCAACTTTTGGACGGCACGTGTCAAATCGATTTAAAATAACATATTCGGAACCCTGTCATCGAGAGCTTTCGATTGGTATATGAATGAGTCCGATCGGGGAGGGAAGGGGGGTCGAGGTTGCCTCCTGCCCTAACCCTACTATTTGTGGCCCTAATAATTGTGGCCCTGCCTAATAACTGTGGCCCTAATAATTTTGGCCTTAATAATTGTGGACCTGATAGTTGTGGCCCTGACTAATAACTGTGGCTCTAATAATTGTGGCCCTGCCTAATAAGTGTGGCCCTGCCTAATAACTGTGGCCCTAAAATTTTGGCCCTAATAATTGTGGCCCTGCCTAATAACTGTGGCCCTAATAATTTTGGCCTTAATAATCGTGGACCTGATAATTGTGGCTCTAATAATTGTGGCCCTGCCTAATAACTGTGGCCCTAATAATTTCGGCCCTAATAATTGTGGCCCTGATAACCGTGGCCCTGCCTAATAACTGTGGCCCTCATAATTGTGGACCTGATAATTGTGGCCCTGCCTAATAATTTTGGCCCTGCCTAATAACTGTGGCCCTACCTAATAACTGTGTGTATGTTTGTGTGGCACTGGGAGGGAATAAATAATGTCAATTTTTCTAAACGCCAACCACACGCTTCAAACAGCGTGCAGATCTGCACACATAGCGCACACAATACTTGCAGCTACACACAGCGTATATTCAATGTGCACATACCGTAGTGCCATTCTGTTGTGTAGCGTATGCAAGAGATTGATTACAACGTTTCTCCTGCACGGAGACTTGCTTCGTGCCTTTGAGTGGCTTGTTGCCCACAATTTTTAAAACCTGCACAAACTGACTCTGCGGTGTGCGCTTGAAACACTGCAACAACACGACCCAATGTACACACAGGAGGGGCGCACAAACAATTGGCAGGCATATGTGCGTGCCATTCTGTTTTGTAGCTGATGCAAGCAATTGATTACAGCAATGCACACTGCACAGAGCCTTGCTCCTTGCCTTTGAGTGGCTTGTTGCACACAACCTGCACAGACCGACTCTCCCGCGTTTGCTTGAAGCAAACACGCTTGCCAATATACATACATAAGGCGCACCGACAATCAGCAATCTAAACTACATGTGAGGTTGCTCACCTGCACCGCTTTGCTCTGTGTTATGTTATATGTGTTGCGTATGTGCGTGTGAGCACATGTGCGTGCTGAGCTGCTCACCTGCACCGCTCTGCTCTGTGTTATGTTACATGTGTTGTGTATGTGCGTGTGAGCATATGTGCGTGCTGAGCTGCTCACCTGCACCGTTCTGCTCTGTGTTATGTTATATGTGTTGTGTATGTGTGTGTGAGCATATGTGCGTGCTGAGCTGCTCACCTGCACCGCTCTGCTCTGTGTTATGTTACATGTGTCGTGTATGTGCGTATAAGCATAGTTGCGTGCTGAGCTGCTCACCTGCACCGCTCTGCTCTATGTTATGTTATATGTGTTGCGTATGTGCGTGTGAGCATATGTGCGTGTAAGCATATGTGCGTGCTGAGCTGCTCACCTGCACCGCTCTGCTCTGTGCTTTTAGGTGACCCTCCACCTTTCGCCTCTGAGCCACTAGCTCCACAGATCTTGCCAACCGTGTCTCTTCCTCAATGCGCCCTGCACGAGGCCTGCGTACCAGAGAAGTTTGTGTGTCTTTGCTTTATATTAATCTGCGAGTGGCCTGCATTGCAGAGATGCTTGTGTGTCATTGTTTTTTATAAATCTGCAAGAGGCCTGCGTTGCAGAGATGTTAGTGTGCTATTTTGTTTATAAATCTGCAACAGGCCTGCATTGCAGAGATGTTTGTGTGCCAATATGTTTATAAATCTGTACGAGGCCTGCCTTGAAGAGAAGTCTGTGTGTCATTGCTTTATATTAATCTGCACAAGGCCTGCGATGCAGAGACGCTTGTGTGTCATTGCTTTATCTAATCTGCAAGGGGCCTGCATTGCAGAGATGTTTGTGTCATTGTTTCTTATCAATCTGCAAGAGGTCTGCGTTGCAGATACGTTTGTGTGTCATTGTTTTTTATTAATCTGCAAGGGGCCTGCATTGCAGAGATGTTTGTGTCATTGTTTTTATTAATCTGCAAGAGGCGTGCGTTGCAGATACGTTTGTGTGTCATTGTTTTTAGTTACTCTGCCGTTTGCCTCTCTACACCACTTGCTCCACATCACTTGACCGATGTGTTGCTTTCAACAACACGTGACCAATGTGTTGCTTTGAACATCACGTGACCAATGTGTTGCTTTCAAAATCACGTGACCAATGTGTTGCTTTCAACATCACGTGATTAACGTGTTGCTTTCAACATCACGTGACCAATGTGTTGCTTTGAACATCACGTGATTAATGTGTTGCTTTCAACATCACGTGACCAATGTGTTACTTTCAACATCACGTGACCGATGTGTTGCTTTTAAAATCACGTGACCGATGTGTTGCTTTCAAAATCACGTGACCAATGTATTGCTTTCAACATCACGTGACCGATGTGTTGCTTTCAACATCACGTGATCAATGTGTTGCTTTCAACATCACGTGACCAATTGGTTGCTTTCAACATCACGTGACCAATTGGTTGCTTTCAACATCACATGACTGATGTGTTGCTTTCAACATCACGTGAACAATGTGTTGCTTTCATCCAACATTGGGCCCGTGGTGCTGGCTTTTGGATAAGTACAAACAAAAATAAATTATAAGTTGCCAATTTAAAGAGGTCCTGCATGCAGTCCGCGGTAAAATTACATTTGAATTCGAGTGCCTATAAACATACCTTATACGGAAAGAATGCGCGACCAAGAAAATATTTCCCCCACAGTAGTTAAGCAAAACAAGCTTAAGGCAAATGAGTATAAAAGGTAACAAACAATTAGATATTATATATAACATATAGCAATTATAAATAGGAAGGGGGCACCTAGCACATACTTTATGTAATCATCTATGAAGACCTAGCACATACTTTACATAATCATCTATAGAAGCATCCATACAAGACCAAGCCCAGACCCATACCCTCATATAGGCACACATCCACGCACAAGTATGCGTGCACGCGCACACACATGCAAACACGCACACACACACAAACACACACACACACTTACACCCTCACCCAACCCCACCCCCGCACCCTCAACCCCACCCACCCCCACTCACACCCCCACACCCAAAACACAACACAAAACACACACCTGTGTGCCCTTAGGTGTGCATCCAGCTCCTCAGTCAGCTGCCCCTCCCTCTCAGACGACCACTCCTCTGCCGTGGACACTGTGCGCATGCTGAACTCCGTCATCTCTCGCAGCATGCCGACCTGCGTTTAGCGCCATGAGAATGGACACTGTGCGCATACTGAACTCCGTCATCTCTTGCAGCATGCCGACCTGCATATAGCGCCATGAGAATGGACACTGTGCGCATACTGAACTCCGTCATCTCTCGCAGCATGCCAACCTGCACAGAGCGCCATGAGAATCAACCTCGGTGAGAAAGATCAACCCACACTCATCTGGCATTCCTAACAATCCCATGGAACTCCAGTACATCTGCAATCATCAAAAACGCTGCTTCAGGGAAAGGCAACAAAAATAGTGAAGGCCACAAACAGTGAAGGCCAAAAACAGTGTAGGCCAAAAACAGTGACGGCCACAAACTGTGAAGGCCACAAACAGTGAAGGCCAAAAACAGTGGAGGCCACAAACAGTGACGGCCACAAACTGTGAAGGCCACAAGCAGTGACGGCCACAAACAGTGACGGCCACAAACAGTGGAGGCCATAAACAGTGAAGGCCACAAACAGTGGAGGCCACAAACAGTGACGGCCACAAACAGTGGAGGCCACAAACAGTGGAGGCCACAAACAGTGACGGCCACAAACAGTGACGGCCACAAACAGTGGAGGCCACAAACAGTGACAGCCACAAACAGTGGAGGCCACAAACAGTGACAGCCACAAACAGTGGAGGCCACAAACAGTGGAGGCCACAAACCTCAAACAGGGCAATCAGCAAACATATCCAAAGTCCTGCGTGCACGCGCTTTTGGGCAGCACGCATAAGCACTCCACAAGCAAGCAGGGATTCGTTTTGTCAGCACCACCACCCCTGCGCTCGCATCTGCTCCATCATATCTCTTAAGCAATGCATCAAGTATTCAGCATGCGCACCTCGTAAACCACCCCCCTAACGGACTTGCATCGTCTTGATTGCAAGCCCCTAAGCCTTGAATGACCAGCGCTAACTTTTTGTTATCATAACCTCCTGTGCACCTACATCTGCTACACACACACACACACACACGCACACACACACACACACACACACACAAACACAAGCACAAACACAAGCACAAGCACAAACACAAACACAAAACACGAACACGCACACACAAACATACATACACACACAAACAAACAAACACACACGCACACATATATACATACACACTTGCATCTGCTCTTGCACCTCCCTCAAGCAACACCATATGATTTTGTGTGAGCATCTCTTAAACATTTCCCAAAACTGCATCCCCCACGCACCTGCATCTGCTCCAGCACCTCCCTGAACATTGAAGTGGATGCACACAAAACTGCATTCCCCACGCACCTGCATCAGCTCCAGCACCTCCCTGAAGCGTTGAAGTGGACGCACACAAAACTGCATCCCCCACGCACCTGCATCTGCTCCAGCACCTCCCTGAAGCATTGAAGTGGACGCGCACAAAACTGCATCTGCCACGCACCTGCATCTGCTCCAGCACCTCCTTAAAGCGTTGTAGTGGACGCACACAACTGCATCCCCCACGCACCTGCATTTGCTCCAGCACCTCCCTGAAGCGTTGCAGTGGGAGCACAAATGCTCGCAGGTGAGGAGCACCGGTGGAGGACAGTGGGCTGGTTTCCACCTTTGGCTCGACCTGTAGAAACAAGCAGTATTTGAAAGGGCTATCTAAGGGCTTGGGTACACACACATACACACACACACACACACACACGCACACACACTCACACGCACACGCGCACGCACACGCACACGCACACGCACACGCACATGCACACGCACACGCACACGCACACGCACACACACACACACACACACACACACACACACGCACACACACACACACACACACACACACACACACACACACGCACACACACACACGCACACACACATACGCACACACACACACACACACACACACACACACACACACACATAAAACACACATAAAACACACACAAACACAAGAATGAACGCAGCCCATAACAGTGTGCAGACAAGCAATAAGCTACATGCATATCTGCATGTGCATCAAGCTGTTAAAGCGGGCATCTACATACAACCAGTCTCGCAGATTATTATGCACACAGGAATATGCATACAGGAATATGCACACAGGAATATACACACAGGAATACACAAGCCATTATCGAGCAAACTAACCAATTCAAACTCACCAGGACAGGTGGAGGAGGTGGAGGGGGGGGGTGGTCTTCAGGATCTACGTCCGCCTCTGCCCCACCTCGTTTGCTTGCATGGGTGCTTGGCCGCTTGTGAGTGCTTTGGTCAGACTTCATACCACGCTTATTATTTGTGCCAGGACCTTGCCTGCGAGGAAGCGTACAAACACACACACACACACACACAAGCACAACATCAGTGAACTGCACACTTTGTCACTTCTATACTTCCCTCTTCCTCACCCCAATACCATGGTAAAAACACAAGCTTGCACGCATGAACAGACGCTCACACGCACACACAATATTACGATCGTGCGCACTCGTAAAGCCCTCCAAAATCCCGCACGCACGCAACGCCAGGCCATTACCTCGTTGAACAGGTGCAGGACAGAAACAACGAGGGGAATTCCTACAAAGTTGGGACAGCTGTCAAACAGCTACCTTGTTGTCTGAACCGACCTTGTTGTTAGAACAGCTGTCGAACAGCTACCTTGTTGTTTGAACCGACCTCGTTATTAGGACAGCTTGGAACAGCTACCTTGTTGTTTGAACCGACCTCGTCGTTAGAACAGCTGTCAAACAGCTACCTTGTTGTTTGAACCGACCTCGTTGTTGGAATAGATTGGAACAGCTACCTTGTTGTTTGAACCAACCTTGTCGTTAGAACAGCTGTCAAACAGCTACCTTGTTGTTTGAACCGACCTCGTTGTTGGAACAGCTTGGAACAGCTACCTTGTTGTTTGAACCGACCTCGTTGTTGGAACAGGTTGGAACAGCTACCTTGTTGTTTAAACCCACCTCGTTTTTGGAACAGATTGGAACACCTACCTTGTTGTTTGAACCGACCTCGTTTTTGGAACAAATTGGGACACCTACCTTGTTGGAACAGGTGCAGCAGCTGCTGCTGCAGCTTCTGCCACTGCTGCTTCAGCAGCTGCAGCCTCAGAGGCATTCTGTGCTTCAGCAGCAGCAGCTGCAGCAGCTGCTTCTGCCTCGGCCTGTGCCACAGCTTGTGCAGAGCCTTTGGCCTTGCCCAACAGCTCCTGGAGAGTGAGGAAGGCAATCAGGGAGGGGGGGGCGTGGTGCCTTGGAGATCAGCGGGTAGTTTAATGGATGTAGGCCATTGGTCGTGAAATACACAAAGCCAGCTACTATTGTGCATGCATTCGCACACACGCATGCACACACACACGCACACACACACACACACACACACGCACGCACACACACACAGATGCATCTGCACCCAGCCAGGCAATCACATACGTGCACACATGCACACATACATGCACATACACACATGTACAATACCAGGCAGACACACACATATACTCACGCACACACGCATGTGTAATACCAGGCAGACACACACAAACACACACACATACACACATACAATACCAGGCAGACACACACATACACAAACACAAACACACAATCACAACCGTGCCTCACCTCAAGCATGTCCTTCATCAGGTCAAACGTGCTGCCGTCGTTAAGCCTGAACACTTTTATGGGCTGTGGCTCTGGTTCTGGCTCTGGCTCTGGTTCTGGAGGAGGGGGCAGCTCAGGGGGTGGCTCTTGTTTGCCCTGTGTGGTGATGTGTCGTGAAGGTGTCAGTTTTGATATAAATATGCAAACCTTTGTGTTAAGACGGGTGGTGGTTCAGAGTGAAAGCAAAACTCAGGAGGAGGAAGAGGAGGTGTAGAAGGTTTAAAGGAGGTGGCCAACGGTAGACGTACGCACAGGTGATCACGATTGTGAGAAACTAAAGAAGAAGTCACTGACTGTGCCATAAACAATGGTCAGGTTCAAACCAGGTTTGGTCGCACGCACAGGTAATCACGATTGTGACAAACTAGAGAGTAAGTCACTGCTTGTTCCATAAACCACGGTCAGATTCGGGCCAGGATTGGTCGCACGCACAGGTCTTTTCAAATGTGACAAACCAGAGAAGAAGTACTGTCGTTTTTATCAACTATGGCCAATTACGGGCCAGACTTGGTGTGAAATCCAGGAGCACTGAAGTTTGGATGCTGCGGCAAACATTATGTGGGTCTTGAAATGCACGTGTCATTGCAAAAAGATTTTTCGAGCAATATGCAAAATGACACGACTGCAGCAAATTCAGATTCTGCACGTGTGCGCACATGAAGACAGGCCAGGGTGGGTGCAACTTTGAAAGCTCTGTGCATGCAATGTAGGTCACCAGCAGGATGGCAATCAGAAGGCGGTGGGCTGTTTTTTGGTGCGGAAATGCGCGATGGCACGCTCCATCTTAAGAGTTGGAGAGCGTAGCTGAGGAGGGGCGTGTGAAATTCAAGCAGGGATGGGAACAGTGCATCATTGCCTGTGGTGATGGAGAATTTTCTATTGTAATGCGTCATTGCCTATTGTAATGCATCAGTGCCTGTTGTGATTGTGATACAGTATTTCCTATTGTAATGCGTCATTGCCTATTGTAATGCATCAGTGTCTGTGGTGATTGTGATACATTATTGCCTGTGGTGATCCGTCATTGCCTATTGTGATGCATCAGTGTCTGAGGTAATATGTCATTGCTTGTGGTAATGCATCAGTGTCTGTGGTGATTGTGATACATTATTGCCTGTGGTGATCCGTCATTGCCTATTGTGATGCATCAGTGTCTGTGGTAATATGTCATTGCTTGTGGTAATGCATCAGTGTCTGTGGTGATTGTGATACATTATTGCCCGTGGTGATCCGTCATTGCCTATTGTGATGCATCAGTGTCTGTGGTAATGTGTCATTGCTTGTGGTAATGCATCAGTGTCTGTGGTGATTGTGATATATTATTGCCCGTGGTGATCCGTCATTGCCTATTGTGATGCATCAGTGTCTGTGGTAGTGTGTCATTGCCTGTGGTGGTGATCGGTCATTGCCTATTGTGATATATCAGTGTCTGTGGTGATCCGTCATTGCCTATTGTAATGAGTCATTGCCTGTGGTGATCCGTCATTGCCTATTGTGATACATCAGTGTCTGTGGTAATGCGTCATTGCCTATCGTAATGCGTCATTGCCTGTGGTAATGCGTCATTGCTTGTGGTAATGCGTCGGTGTCGGTTGTGATTGTGATACCTAATTGCCTGTGGTGATCCGTCATTACCTTTTGTGATACATCAGTGTCTGTGGTAATGCGTCATTGCCTATTGTAATGCGTCATTGCCTGTGGTAATGCGTCATTGCTTGTGGTAATGCGTCAGTGTCGGTTGTGATTGTGATACCTAATTG
>Ga0307945_1001912_pt1 | contig 16660 bp, 19 predicted proteins | sample OrgLakmetagen228_FD_201818 | JGI IMG/M metagenome (GOLD analysis project Ga0307945, IMG submission 201818) | Saline water microbial communities from Organic Lake, Antarctica - #228 | ecosystem: Environmental > Aquatic > Non-marine Saline and Alkaline > Saline | place: Antarctica: Organic Lake...
GAGGCTCTCTCAGCCTCTTGTTTCCTGTTTCTGACTGAGGCTTCTTATACACACACATCCTGAGACATATCAACAGCTTTTCTCTCGTTCTCCTTGATGCTTTCTCTTCGCGCTTTTTCAAAACAAATGTTCTCTTTCTCTATACACTTTTCTCTTCTACATACATCAGTTTCATGTTTCCTCTAGCTTCTGTGTCTTTTGTTTAGCCAGGTGTAGTTTCAGGCTTTTTCCAAACTTCTGCTGAGATGCCCTTTGAGGCATATACAGTGATGTAACCTTACCTTACCTTACCTTATCAACCATATCAACAGCCAGTGCTGACAAACGGCAAATTTATAGCAGTGGTAACCCACCGGCAGTGAACTCCTGTGCGAAAAGGTCTGCGTGGTCCTGTGAGGGGGATGCACGCGGAAGTGCTGTCGAAGGGGGGCTGCTGCTGTTAGCACCTACAGACCTTGATAAGGGTGCTGCAAGGAGCGCAGAGAGAGTGTTGGAATAAACAAGGCTGTCTTGGAGTGTATCTTGAAGGGAGCTGCTGCTGTGGGCACCTGCGGACCTTGGTGAGGGAAATGCGAGGGGCAGGGAGAAATGTTGGCATTGATGTAACCTTGGAGTGCAACTTGGAGGGTGGGTTGTTGAGTGTGGGCTGCTGCTCCATAATTTACAGGCCTTGAGGGTGGGGCAAGTAGTGAAGGCCTGACAGCAAGGCAGCCTACTCAAGAACATGCTTGCTTGGTGAGCTTTGCACCCGTTGAGGAATAGCTGGCAAGGGAGATTGGAGTAAACGCCAAAGCAGTAGATAATTGACGCTCTGCCACACACCAGCCAACGCACACTGGTTGATCAATCAAATGTTGGTAGCAAAACAGGAAGTGTGTTTTGGACAGTCCTTACTATTCCCTCTTTTCCTTATTAAATTGGCCCTCCTGGCACCCTGGCTAGACGCAGCCTCAACTGACAACAAACAGCACTAGGAGAAGTTGAAGTCGCTTGGCTTTTCATTTGTATAAAATGGCAAGCTGTGACCTGCGTCCGTTACGTTGAACTAAGTACTTACGTAGGTTGCAACAAAGGTGGCAGCAGAAGCAGGGTCTTATTGTTTATTTTTGTGTTGTCATGAATTCTTTTTGTACAGACAGGCAGGAGCTTTCATAACACCAGATAATAAAGCTAGCCTTCTAGCTGACGACTCGCTGCATAATCAGAGCTCATGCTGGCACAGGCATTCTGGTCTTTGGTGGAACCTCTCATACATTCGAAATTTGATGTTACAACGAATGATTAGAAATGAAGTGTTACTGTCTGTGAATCTGTGCAATACAAACTGGATCTTTACACTAACTATAATCAATAGACCAAGGCATAAACTTTCCACAAAAAGCGCTTTTAACATTTCATACTAAGATCTGCAATGTTTATGACAGCCAACCTATTGCTGCTGCGGCAAAATTTTTGGGTCTCAAGGTGAGTTCGCCCCCCCTGCAGAGTCAAATGCTGAACCCCTTGTATCAGACGTAGCCCATTTCGAATGCAGTGCCTTTCAGGTGCAGCCCCTTTCAGATGCTGCCCCTTACAGCTTGCTTTGCGTTGCCTTCCCACCTGGCACGGCAGCAGGTGGGCAAAAAAAGGGCTCTTGTTGGTTTGTGTGAATTAGATTTTGACGTTTGCAGGGTGAAGGGATGCCTGATCTGGGATCCTGCGTGACCCCCTCCCTTACTTATGCTGGTTGTGTTATCACTGCCAGCAAATTATTTTCCCCTTCAACTAGTTGTGTTTTGTGAAGGTGATGCGTATGAGCAATAACTTATTGATAGTCCATACAAGAAAAACTAAAGCCATATTTGCAAATACCATATTTATTCGGTTTCTCTGCCTGTCTGTACTTCACATATACATGACTCTGACAAACCCTGAACATGCGCCTACCTTAATTAGAATAGACTTCATCGTATGCTTTTTTTAGAAGCCTCAGTTCAGAAAGACATGCTCCTTGGAAGCAGTAGGTATTCTTTTTATTGACGACTCATCTGACCTGTGTTCTTCATCGTGTCTAGGAAACGAGGTTCCCGCTGGAGGTTGTGCACAAATACTGAGAAAGCCAATAATACCAGACTAAAATTTAAAAAGTACGAAGAGACTCAATGACGGCCACCTTCTGTGGCTATTGAAAGAAACCTAGAGCTGCCTGGATCATTTTGTTATGCATAAGTCGTGCAAAAGAGCCACACGCGTTGATGCACATAGCAAACCTGCGCAGCTTCTCGCTATGCACTGTGGTGAACAAGGAGTTGACACGTGTATGATCGTACAGCATGATCATACAGTATGATCATCCAGTACATATGCTACGCCTGCTCAATACTCTACATTATTCTAGGAGACATGCATGCTGCTGACATACAGAGACCAAAGCCGCACAACTTGTCTGAACAGTTACGTACATGAGAGGAAGTCTTGCATGTTTATTCAAAGACCATTCATTTTCCTTGGAAGTCCCACGTATCTTTTCAGAGACCCTTCATTTTCCTTGTTACAGTTTGACACACAAAGACCACGGCCCCTCACCTGTGGCAGCGGGGCCCATGAAGGCAGCCACCATATGGCGTCGCTGGATTTTGCCGGTGGCTGTTTTAGGCAGCTTGTCCGTGAAAAACACCTTGCTGGGTACCTGTGTTCGCAATCAGAGCTATGTTTTTTAATAATATGGTCAGTTTGTCACGACTCATAGGCGATGAGAGATGTCAGAGCTGTCAATATGGTCGACAGACTTGAAGAAGAGGCAATACCCGTGGCAACAATTGATAACTGTATGCTCCTCACATAAGAAAGTAAGAATCATGCCCCACATTTACACGTCACGCATGTATGCTTGCACGCATAACTGCCTCATGATGCCCACACTAGCATGCAACATGCGTAAATTTTCACTTCTTTTTGGTCTGATTGAGGCCAACTGCTGTTGATCACAGGCCATGCCATTCAATGTCACGTGCATAGCCATTCAAACCAGAAAAATGCGTCACAGCTTAAATGGCGTCAGTGAAACTTGTATGCGGAGAGCTCCTTGCCTTAATAAATATCTTTTGGATATCAGACAGTAGTGCTATCAAATCAATTTTGCTCACATTTTACACAGCGCACCTTAAACGCGGACAGCTTCTTGCCACAGTGATCTCTGATGGCCTTTTCTAGGGCGGCATTGTGCTGTGCCTGATGGGATACGTGCTGTGCCGCGGCTTCTGTGGGAGTGAAAATATTGTAGCAGGGCTTGCTATTCGTTGCTTTGCTGTGGCCTCTTCAGGAGTGACAGCAATACAACAGTTTGAATTATGTGCTGGGATGCATGCTGTGCTGCAGCCTCTGTAGGCGTCATAGCAATGTGGCAGAGTGAATGCTAGGTGTGTTGCTGCGCCACAACCTGTTTAGGAGTGACAGAGGGAACGCTGGGCACAAAGGCAGTGCTGTCAATCGTTTGGCTGCTGCCTTTTTGAGCAAGCAATGCTATCTATCTATCCATCCATCCATCCATCCATCCATCCATCCATCCATGCGTGCGTGCGTGCGTGCGTGCGTGCGTGCGTGCGTGCGTGCGTGCGTCCGTCCGTCCGTCCGTCCGTCCGTCCGTCCGTCCATCCATCCATCCATCCATCCATCCATCCATCCATCCATCCATCCATCCATCCATCCATCCATCCATCTATCTATCTATCTATCTATCTATCTATCTATCCATCCATCCATCCATCCATCTATCGATATATCTATCTATCAATGCTCCATTAAATCCCTTGCAAAGCACAAGAAACTCGGGCATGCATCATCCAGGTGCTCCATACCCACAGGGTGGAGATGGTGAGGGCATCAGCATGTATACATTATGGGTTCCCTGTGTACCATAGTGCACACATCCTCACTAACCCAAAAAAGGTGGCACGATTACAGTAAGTCAACACTCGCTACTCGCATCCTGCAGAGTAGGGTTTGTAATTGTCGAAAGCCATGTAGACGCACACAAGCAAGCCAGAACACTTTCGTGACCAAGCCTGAGAGCTCACCTGGCCGGAGCACCACAGCCGCAGCCACCACCTCCCCGTATTTTTCATCAGGGGCTCCAAAGGACACGGCCTCAGCCACAGCAGGGTGCGACAGCAGGGCAGCATCCACCTTTGCAAGCAGTTGTGGGGAAAGCAACAGGGGGTCAATATGAGTATGCTAAAGTTAGTAATGGAGGGCACAGCTAAGGTAGCATCCGGTTTTGCGAGCCGTTGTGGGGAAAGCTTGCAGGTGTCAAGAGGATTACACTACGTTTTATAAGAGGGCACAGCCACAGCAGGGTGCGACAGCAGGGCAACATCCACCTAGAAGGCATTGCATGGAAGAAGGTAGAAAGACAAAAGGGCTCGGCAATTGCAGTGTGCAACTGTAGGGCAGTCTGCCGTGCAAAGGAAACTAGCACACCGAAAAGCCTCTCAAATTTGAAGCCTTTGACTTTGAAGAGAGACATGAATGTTAGTTATTGTGTGTGTATTGAAGCGTTCAGGTAGGCCTTAACATCACACACAAACTCACACTCTTGCTTGCTTACCTCTTAAGGGTGACACTTTCTTGCCCCCTCACACTCTTGCTTGCTTACCTCTAAGGGTGACACTTTCTCACCCCCCCGGTTGATCAGCTCTTTGAGGCGTCCTGTGAGCGTAACGTACCCCTGCTCGTCCAAAAATCCTTGGTCCCCCGTATGGAACCATCCGCCTGCACAGGCACACACACATACACACAGTGCCATTGAAGTTACGACAGAGCCTTTGCTAGTAGCGATGGGCTGGACGAGCATACCAAGCTTTTGCAAGCTTGCCAGCAAGAAGCTTCCCTTGACTGCAGCAAACAACACTTAAACTTCAAATTACCAGGGAGCGTTTACCAGACGGCAAGCCTAAGTTAACACAAGACACTGATTGTCGAGCTGCACGTCAATTTTACGCTGCTGTTTTGGTCACCGGGTACACTTGATGGTGTTTAAGATGCTTGTAAATTAAAAGGAGTGACATGATGAGACAAACATACTATTAACACGCAACCTAGACAACCTGTTATATGCATGAGCAAAACATGTGCTAAAGTAAAGATCATAACTTGTAGTGTATGCACACGTCCCTTGTACACGATTCCACACTTGCACACAGTATATGAGTGTGTGCACTCAAGCAATACAACACACCTGCAAAGGCTTCTTCGTTTGCTTTGGGGTTGTTGAGGTAGCCTGACGTCACGTTGGGGCCTCGCACACATACCTCCCCTATAACCCCAGGGCTCTGCAGCCTGCAAGCATGCGTTTGCAAAGCAGTGTTGAAGCTTGATCAATGTTTATTTGGGCATTTTAACATCCAGCAGCTGAGCCAATTAGAGGCCTCCGCGATATGTGTAAATCAGTACATTAGTGCCAACCAATGCCAAAGCTTTCATCGGTATTGTTCAGACATTCGAACTGCAAACCTCTAATGCTTGTACCGGATGAAGGGTAGTAAAGTTTCCTTTACAAGTTTGACGTGTTTGATGCAGGATGCAGGATGCATATAGCCCCACAGCTAAGCACACCCTTGTAGCACAGCACACATTGATATCACATGCAAATTGTGCATAGCAGCAAACCCCAGCTGCTGCTGTCGTATGCTGCTGCTAAGAAGAAGAAAGAAACAATGAGGTCCTGCACAGATGCGATGTCGCGATGTCACACATGCTACAATAAAGCCAATTGAGTGCAAGGTGGCAATTTAACTCTTGAGTCATCTGAGGACATGCCTGGATGGCACACAAAAAGGGCTATGCACCAGTTTTTAACCCTCCCACCTCCAGCTTTAATAGGAAGGAGCAATCAGCATGTTGCTGCATAAGAGTGGATGGTCGCCACCTCCTACTTTGCTCAATTAACCTCCTGCCTTTGCACTGGGAGCCTATATAGGCCTATGGAGTTTGTGCCTTTGCACAAGGAACCTGTAAGCTGTGTAGTTTCTGACTGTCCTGCATTAAGCTTTACGTTCAACCCTTGCCTGTTCAGCAGACACAAAGTACACAAGTCCTCTGTTGTTCTGCTCAAGCGGTTTTGCTTGGGTGTTTCTGCTTGAGCGTTACGTTGCACCCCTTGCCTGCTCAGCAAACGAAAACGAACTTTCAACCCCAAAGGCTCCCTCGATAAGCAAACCACAGTGTTCGACAGGTCTGCCAATTGAAGAACTCCACCGTCATATTACATCTCCACCCTCAAACATAACTTGGTTCCAGGATCGCTACAGCCGTGAACACCACCAGCCTCTGTGCATCCAGGGCACCTTCTGCCTTTATAAAATAGCAAAGGGCTCAAGCACCCCTGCCCTCCAGGGCACGCACTCATTTAAGGGCAGGGCAAAACACCACCATCCGCTAACCCCCCTGTCCAGAATGGCCAAGTTTCACTACTAGACGCTAAGCCACCCCTGCCCTCAAGAGATCACCATGAGTACAGAGCAGTCGACTGCTTTTGAACAGCAGAGGGCAAGTGCACGACCGATTGCACCCACCTGTACAACAACAGGTCAAGACAGCCATTTGTAACACCAACAGCAACAGCAGCATCAATCTCACCCACCTGTTCTGCAGGTCCAGGATGGCCACTTTCACGCCCCCCTGAGCGGTACCCACTGTGCCTGGCTTACGGGGCCCAACGGATGGCAGCGGGTTGGAGCACATCTGGTGCGATGCCTCTGTCATAGCGTATGCCTCCAGCACAGGCACCTGTGGGGAGAGGGAGGCACGCCAGGAGGAGCTGTTAAAATGAGGGATCAAAAAGTCTTTAGCCCTTTAATTTACGAGTGCATCGGCCACGGATCTGCACCAGGGAGAGGAGGTGTTGCCTTAATACATGAGGGGCCGTACCAATTATGAGAGTTTCTGCGTACTAGACATGAGGGGTTTGCCAGATGCACTCCCTTTGAATGGTGCTACCTCAGCACTTAAAATACTAGATCTCTTTCAGCACGACACAGCTCTCAAGGCTTGCAAATCATAGGCATCAAAGCAGACCCTCTTTCTGGTGAAAATTAGCATAAATTGGTTTCTTCTTGCGATATTCATCTAACAACGATAGCTGATGGCTAGACAGGCGCTGAGCAGTGGCACAGCCGGAACATATTATTGCACTGGCCGTCTGTTAAGTCTCGTTTAAACGCACGCTCATGCATACGCGCATGCACATGCGCACACGCACACGGACACAAACACACACACATACACACAAATGCACATGCACACACACATACTCACACACACACACACACGCACACACACATTCACGCATACACATGCACACTCACGCACGCACGCACGCACACACACATACGCACACACACACTTGCACACAATGCCTCAAACGCATCCCGACCTAAACTCACCTTAAACGTGTTCTCCAGTTTCTCTAGTGTGGCAGGTGCCAGAGCTGAAGAGCAGGAGCGGATGAAGCGGAGGGGGGGGGGTGAGGCACTAGGGTAGTCAGCAGCAGCACGCGCTAACAGGACCTGCTTGGAGCAATGGGAGCAATAGGGGGGAGGGGTGATGTTTCTTAGATGGCACATAATACCAGGGGACACGTGATGCTTAGTCCTGGAATGTGGGTTCCAAATCCCAGAGGAGGGGATAACACGAAATTTGCGTTGTAAATGAAGTCAAGGCTCATGCGTGTGAGACTCGTTGTTTGACTGCACTAAAGCTCAATGAGGTAGCAGCTTCCTCTCACTCAACATCGTCAAAAAATAAACACACAGTGTGCATCTGTTGTAAAACGCCTAAGCTGGTGCAAAACAAAGATGACGCAGGAGGAGCGCAGCCAAGCTTAAACGTGGTGCACACCAAGCAAGCCTAACGCATGACCTGTGCCTAGAGGAAGGTGAATTCCAGCCAGCTGACTCTAGCTCCTGGTGGGTCAGCTACCTAATTTTTAGAGTAGGCCAATCTCCTGATCAGCACCTAGTAGTCAGCTGCCTACCTGATGGATCGTAGGCATTCTTGAGTAGGCCGATCTCCTGATCAGCACCTAGTAGTTAGCTGCCTACCTGATGGATCGTAGGCACCGCGGTGTAAAAGGTGGCTCTGTGTGTGCAGCAGTCCTGCCAGAAAGTGGATGCCGTGAAGCGTCCAGCAGCTGGGAAGATGATCGCAGCTCCGGCCGCAAGGGGCGCCAACAGACCTGTGAGTGTAAGTATGATTGTGTATGTGTGTTTGTGCGTGTGCATGTATGTGTGCGTGTGTGTACGTGTTTGTGCATGTGTGTGTGTTTGTGCGTACGTGATTTAAATTGCTCTATGGTATAGGAGCTCCTCCTGCAATACGCAAGCAGCTTCAAACTTACATACGCAAAGCTACTTGCCAGCATGTCCCGACAAGGGCTAAGTGGGCTGTGCCGGCGTCGCCAGACAGGGCAGTGTTCCCAAAAGTGTGTTACAGCGTGCTAGCTCATATAGACAAGGGTTCACTAATTGTCCAGAGCATGATTGACTGTGTTCAGGACTCGATTGAACTGTGCATGATTTGTTTCCTTGGACTGCTGAGGGCATCTGTGTACGCGTGTGACTGATGGATGTTGAGCGGTGTGCGCCTAGCATATGCATGCGACGGTGTGTGCTTTTGCGTTTGCATCATCCGTGCACATACATGTACAACTAGTAGCGAGCATGTTTACCTATTCAAATCCAACCCACCCCAAGTCCATCTCACCTGCCATAAGTCCATGCACATGGAAGAGGGGCATGACCAAGTAGCTCCTGTCCTTGGACGTCAGATCGTAGGTGGCAATGATATTGGCAAGGGAGGAGGCTAGGTTGACATGACTGAGAGGCACACCCTGCGTGCATTACAGGCAGTGATGTGCCACTACGGTGTACGGTACGGTGTGCGGTTATACGGTACGGTACGGAAATACGGCGTACAGCCGTATTTATACGGTTTTAGACCGTATATACGGTAAAATACGGTACGGCGTACGGTACGGTCCAAACTTTGAAAGCCTCAGTCAAAAAATGGAAAACTGCCCTGATGTTGGGTGGTGCTGCTGCTGCTCTGCCTCAGGGACTTGAGTTTGCTCTGCACCTCTTTTGCTGGGCACTCAGCTGCTGCTGTAGAGGATAGGAAGCCACAAATCTTGATGTTCAGCAGGTGCTCCTTCATGCGGGCCTCGTGCGCTGACCTCACGTTGGGGCAGTGCTTGCATGCATACTTAACCTCCATCACTGCTGCTGCTGCTGCTGCTGCTGCTGCTGCTGCTGCTGCTGCTGGAGCTGGGGCTGCTGCAGCCTCTTCTTCCTCTGCCATTTCCTGGTCACCCCCTGCTGCTGCTGCTCCTGCTGCTGGAACTGGACGCTTGTCAAACTGCTCCCACACCCAGGCATTCTTCCTAACCCTTGCCTGCTTCTAAATCTGGCCACTTGAAGGCCTGCTGCAGGGGGGTATGCAGGGGCCCTCAGCAGGCTTTGGGGGTCAGGCAGGCTGGCCTCCCCCAAAGCCTGCCTTTGCCTCTTTTGTGTTGGGACTCTATTCATCTTTGTTTCATTCCTTGATTATAAGTATAATATAATGATAGTTGTTGGGACGAAAATTTCGAGTGGCGGGCGGGCACGCGCCTCAAAACGGGTGGCCATGCAAGCTTGTACGGTCGACCGATTTCCCGTACCGTACCGTAACCGTACCGTATATACGGTCTGAAATTGGAGATACAGCGTATAAGCACATCACTGATTACAGGTGTCGTTTGAAGTATTAAACTGGCAGAGGGGGTCATCTGAGCAAAAGTCCTGGAATGTGACTTTTTTGATGCAAACCATGTTCAAACAATATAACTAGATGGTTCACAAAGTATAGGGCAAAATAGCCCTCCCCAATGGCCTGGGCAGAATCTCAATTCAAACCTTGGCATTGAGATATCACGTTTTGGGCCATAGCACCCTAACCAGGGATTCTTTTCACCTCAAAACACGACAAGAGTACCTTTTACATAAAAAGGAGTCATTTAATATGTTGAAAACCAGATTTGGTGGAACTTGGTTTTCCACCCTTTTTGGCACCTCTTTTGCCTTTTTTAGGGAATCTGGCCAAGTACTGCTCCGTTTTGCCCCATTTTTGTTGCAATAATATTCTTTACTGAATGTAGACGATTCATATAAAAATGACACAGATCAGGTCAGTGGGTGGTGAGATATGAGAGAATGGTGGTGAAAAATAGGGTTCACGCTGTGGGCAATTAGACGTATGCGCCGGAACTGGCTAGTTTCAAGCTCAGGTGTTATCAGCAGCCCTACCTCTGGGTCCTAAGCTTGAAAATAGCCAGTTCCGGCGCAAGTACTCTAGCCACAATAATAAAGTACCCCTGTTTGGGGCCTCAGATGACCACCTCTGTTAAACTGGTTTGTCCATTTGGACACTTGACGGGGCACGTTTTTTATTTCATAGTGGGTCCTTTTGTATACCTGATGGTACGTCTTGCCTCAAAACGCTCCACCAAATTGGCTTGAGCACGTATTAAACCAATCTGTGTAATTACTGTAGAAGGGTCAAACAAATTCAAAGAGCGCATAATCCCACATAAATGCACGCACTCATGCGCACGTATATAAACATACACAGGTATAACACACACCTTGGGCCTCCCTGTGGTGCCGCTGGTGTGCAGGAACAGCGCTACATCCTGGGGCTGCGGTGCATCCGACACACGCCGCTGGCCTTGAGCAGGGAACTGTGAAAGGACCTGAACAGGCTTGACCAGCACACTGGGCACTCCTGCGTTTGAGAGGGGAGAAGGTCGGAACAGGGGTAAACAAACTTGGGTCGCGCACCTGCCGACTTGGCTGTACCAACAGCTGATATAACAGGGGCTCTCTCACCTCCGTTTCTGCTCAAGGTGACTTGTACAGTAGCCACTGGCACGCCGAGCTTGAGGGCTGCCTGCTGGGCGGCTGGAAGGCCTTGGGCAGGTAACAGCAGTAATTTGGAGGAACTATCCTCCAGGTAGAACGCGTGCTCCTCCGCCTTGTACGCGGAGTTGAGGGGTGCTGCGATGGCTCGGGCGTAGGTCACTGCCAGGAAGGCGACGACAAAGTCCACCTGCAAAAAGGGTCACAGCACGCTGCTAGGGTTTATGAGGGTGATGGTGGTGTTTGAGGAGATGATCAGGGGCAAAGATGGCAGAAACTATATCGTGTGTGGCAACATGTGCGTGCCATGCCGGTGAGTGTGTGTGCATGTGTGTGTGTATATGTGTGTGTGTGTGTGTGTTTATGTGAACGTGGATATGTGCGTGGTTTACATGCGTGTGTGTGTTATATGTGTTTGTGGGTGTGTGCGCGCATGTGTTTGTGTATGTGTGTGCGTGTGTGTGTGTGAGGTTGTGCGTTTCTGTGTGTGTGCGTGTCTGTGTATGTGTGTGTGTGCTTGTGTGTGTGTGTGCTTGTGTGTGTGCGTGTGTGTGTGTTTGTGTGCGTGTGTGTGTGTTTGTGTGTGTGTGTGTATGTGTGTGTGTGTGTGTGTGTGTGTGTGTGTGTGTGCGCGCGATTAACCTCATACTCACAGAGTTCTCGAAAGCCAGGGACACAGTATCTCCTGGCTTGACGCCTGCCTCCCTCAAACGGCCTGCCATGTCAGAGATGGCCAGGTGCAGGGTGGCCCGTGACACGGCCCCTCCGTCCGCCCCACATTGAATGAGGGCAGGAGCAATGCCCTCACTGCTGCCCTCCTCTTGCAGCGCTTGCAGGAGCGTGCTGAAGGAAGGGGTCGGTGCCATGGCCTCCTGAGAAAAAGTGCTTTGAAAACCCTAACAAGTTGCTCTGAAGGTGTGTACTCTAGCACATTGTGTGCAATGGAAATAAAAGGAGAATGGGTAAAAGGTATAGGCAGGAAGCTCCTCCCTTTTGGGGAAATCCTGCATATTGATTTCCACACAGTAAGCCAGTGTGAATCAATATGAAGAAGAGAAATCCAGTATGGGGATCTGCGGAATTGGATTTGGACTGGCAGGCTGGGAAAGCTCATGACTTGGGGGGAGACCAGGGCTTCTTCCCCCCCCCCTCAACTGGGCACGCCGCTAACCACGGGGATGCTAAGGCAGAAGGCGGGAAGAGCAAGAGGAAAAAGCTGGCGTGGCAGCCAAAGGCAAGTCTTGCCAGACAAGAACTTGGCACCTTTTGGGGTAATTGTTTGCCTAGGACAGCCATATTCTGGCTGACCCTGCAGCCCCTGCTCCCCTGCGTTGTTGTGTGTAGTAGTATAAGGGCGAGAAAAGGAAAGGGGGAGGAAGAAAGGAAGGTCTGTTCCGAGTTTTGGTCACTCCACACCCATAAAACACCTCTCTTCCCCTTTCCCTCCCTTCCCCTCCCACGCAGCCCCGTTCCTTCCAGAGCCTCTACAACGAGTACCAGGGCCGTGTCGAGGCGTGCTGGGAGGAGTCAGCGGCCATCCAGGCCTGCAGGGCCCAGGCAGATGCTCTGTACACAGCCATGGTTGAGACCCCCATCCAGGATGCCCGCCTCAGTGTGGCAGGGGAGCAGGCCCGCATCCTGGCCCGGGCGCTGGCCATGAGGGACGTGCTTGTGCAGCAGGATAACACGGTGGCGGAGATGGTGGGGCGGGTGGTGGGGGGAAAGGAGGAAGGGAGGGCTCGAGGGCAGGAGCAGGAGCAGGAGGGCAGAGGAGCCCAAACCGGCCATCACTCCTTCCCTCCCTCTCCCTCAGCAGCACCAGCAGCAGCTCCGGTACTACAACAACAACAGCAGCAGCAGGAGCAGCAGCAGGAGCAGGAGCAGCAACAACCAGAAGGAGCATCGTACAGGGCGGGGTCCCCCGCAGCAGCACAGGACCAGAAGAGCACTCGCTCCAGCGCTGCAGCAGCTCCTCCCCCCGCCAACGGCAACGATGCCTTCACGACCAGCAAGTCCGGCAGCCCGCAGCTGCAGCAGTTCGAGGACACGGACAAGCCCCCTCACCACAAGGTGCACATCGACCGGTCGAGCAATGAGGACGAGCCCGACGCCACGACCGAGGAGTGCCTGCTGTCGGTGTGCCTCATGCTCGCGGCCCTGTACGAGCAGACGCCCTTCTCCGAAAGCGAGCTTCGACGCCGCGTTTTCGACGACTTCACGCAGCTCAAGCGCCATTTCCGCTCCGACGATCTCACAGTGCTGCACGGCCGCACAGGCAGCATCAAGGAGCTGTTTGACGGCATCAAAGACCTGGACAAGCACAGCGGCCTGCAGAACCTGCTGGGCATCCTGTTCGAGGACTGGCAGGTCAACAAGCGGGTTGACCAGTTCATTTTAGCAGATCAGATCACGGTGCAGGTGAGATCCAGATCTGGGACTTCTGATCAAAGTTTGGTGATGATTGATCAGATCCTGTTGAATACTGTGGAAGTGCTTGGTGAGGTTACTTTTGCTACGTGCGGGAGAAATGAGTGCAGCAAATCTGATGCAGCCCGTTTTTGATGTCAAAGGTCGCCTCTCTTCTCCTTTAAGCTCGGATTATTGATCTAATGATTGGCAAGCAAAAGTCTCAAGTTTGGAAGGCCAAAGCGCAATACATGAAAGTGCGCGTGAAAGGAAGGGCTGGAAAGACGCAGACGATCTTGGGGTTTGGAAGCGAGGGCCAGGGAAGCAAGGTAAAGCGAAAATAAGATAACGCCATGGTTTAGACTCTTCCGGCATTTCAAATGCATCTTTTAAGCCTGCCTTAGTTTAAGCCTGCCTTAATGCAAAGAACAGAGTGGTCAGATCATTCCTAAATTCTGTGCTCAGCAGATCTCCTGGTTGACCAACCACCCCCCTACCCCTGCACCTCGTAGGTCATTGCGCTCACTCCTCAGGGCCCCATTGGCAAGTTCGTGTGCAAGATGCGCACCTTCTCCACACTGTGCTTGCTGCACCAGCTGCTGCTCAAGGAGATGTTCTTCGGCATGTTTGCCAACAAAAATCCCCCCAGAGGCCAGCACGAGGCCATGACAGCCAAGGACCCTTTGGACTTTGTAGATTTTGTTGAGGTGGGTGCCGGTAAATTTCCGCTGGATTCTTTATGTTATAAGAACGAGCACCATGAAAGTGCTTTTGCTTATTGCGTTCATCGTAGGTTCTGTAAATGCCCAGCAACTGGAACAGTATGATTTGGCTGCGGTCTTAGACAGGGTGTAAAATGTGAGTGTGTAGGCCTCCACGTGTAATTACCTCCTTTGAAGGCACCTTGCATGCTTTAAAAATAGACGATTCCGTGCTTTTGTAAATATAAGCTAGATCTTGAGTGAAACACAAGTCGCGTGCGCTCACTTGCATCACACCGTTCTTGCTTACGTCCCAACACTGTGTATTGTGCTGTACCAGCGCAATCTAGGTGCCAAGTAATACATTGCAAACCGTATGCCAACAATAGGCCTCCACACCACAACTGCAAAATATCTACTAGCCTACAAGCTTATCATTCACCCCCATGAATTTCTTTGCTTTCTAACACAGTCAATGTCACGCAACATGCCATACCGGCGCGTTGCGCATGCCAACGGCCACGTGTTCTACGCGTGGATGTATGCCCCTGAGGCCAATGCGACAGCTGAGACGTGGACGGAGGTTTTCGGGGACAAAGAGGCGGCTGTGCCTGCTCTGTATGATGGCGTGCGGATGCCGGATGGATTGGTGCGAGTTGTGATGGTGGTGTTTGTGGCTAATAATTATAGGTTTCCCGCTTTCCTTCTGCGCAAAAAGAAAACTACTATGCTCTATATAATGGCGTGCGGATACGTGCGGATATCGGATATATTGGTGCATGCTATGTTTTTGTGTGAGAGCTCTTGTCGTCCTGCCATTCAGATAATCGCACTAATCAGGCTCTGTTTGAGAGCAGGCCACTTGCATGAATGCACACAAGGAAGCAAACCTCTCCTTGTTGTCATTACTGTGCTCTGGGCACTATATTTCTGGCATCGAAAGCTTCAGCAGGAGCCACCACCCACGTCTGTGTATGGCTTACCTGACAGCTTGTCCACGGTGCTTTGCACATAGGTGCGCCACCAGAGCGAGGATGGGGATTACAGCTTGGATATGGAATTAGCAATTGAGCACGACATGAGAGAAGAGGGCTCAAGCCAGGTGAGGCTTTTTGAGTGGGTACCCATGGGTCAGGACGTGATTTGGGTGTAGGGTTGGCCAGATCCATACATATATGTTGTGTGTATGGTATTTCTGGCAGAGATATCACCCAAAGTACAGTCATATACAGTGAATATATGGTTCTGGCCAACCCTATCCAGGTGTCATTTCTGGATACTTTTTAACTCCCATACTTTCAAAACAAAAAGGGTTTTAAGGTCTGTGGCAGCTCAATTTTGATTGCTACGAGCGTTGGATAATGCTGGAGCACTTGATTGCCAGTCAAAATTCCCCATTGTAAATAAAAACTCTTGCAATGTTACGATGCCTCATTCCCTTTTTGCCTCTGCATTGATGCCGTGATTTTATGAGGCAAAAGGCTTAATTCCTTAATTTGCAAATAGGCTTTAGATTGCCGACGCTCACAATATTGTTGGCTTTAAAATTGTCGACAGCTAAGGGCCTTATCTCCTTTGCAGACGCCTGTGGCCTTTCCCTGGGCCGACGACCTGCTAGGCAAGTTCCTGCGTAAGCTGCGTGTGGACCGCCAGAAGCAGAAGCCCAAGCTGAAGCAAGAGCCCAAGCAACAAGAGCAGCAGCAGCAGCAGGCACAGCAGCAGCCGTTGCAGCAGCAGCAAGAGCTGCACCCAGGCACTGTGAAGCAGGAGTGCCAGGGTCGGCAGCAGGAGCTGACGGGGCACGATCTGCAAGGCAGCCAGCAGCACCACGGAGCGGGGGGGGGTCAGGGGGGCAGGTTGTTTGGTAGCATCAATGGCAGTTGTAAGGGGAGTGCGGAGGAGTGCGAGGCGGGAGGCGGCGGTCAAGGCTTGCAGGGGAATGGAACTCGAGGAGCTTGCGAGGGCTTGCACTGCAAGAGCCACCTGTTCAACGGGTGAGGGGACAGGAAGTTTGAGTTCTTCATGCTGCAGCAGCCAGTGGCTTGAATTTACGTTACCGCCCAGTGGCAAGTCCTCCTTGCAGGCAGGTGCTTTAAGAAGTTTAGGACAAGAACATCGGGCTTGCCGAGCTCCTTGTTGCAGCACCGTTTGTTTTTGTGGCTCCAGGAGCACGTTAAAGATCACCTGCCTGGCCCTCGCAGCTTGCATTGCAAGCCTTATCCCTTCACATCCACACACGAGTTTACCTGCACATCAACAAAGCCCACCTCTGTGCACCCACTATCTCTTACCTGCTCTGTTTTGTCAGTGTCTTGTACTTGTTCAAAGCTCTACAGCCCTGGTCATGCCACCCCCAAATACACACCCTGCATACGACGAGTGTCGGTTTGTTTACTTAGTCGTCGAGTCTTCTTCCCCCACAGGAGCAGCACTAGCCACGCGCCCCCTACTGCACAACCTCAAGCCCAACCCAACGCTGGCAGCAATAGGCACCCGCCCCCCATAGCAAACGCTGAAGACACCGGGCGGCTGGTGCTGCCGCTGGGTATCTTCCTGGTGGGCATCATCTGCAGTGGGGCGCACACAAACACACAGGTGTGTGTGGCGTGTGTGTGTGTGTGTGGG
>Ga0307945_1001915_pt1 | contig 16645 bp, 14 predicted proteins | sample OrgLakmetagen228_FD_201818 | JGI IMG/M metagenome (GOLD analysis project Ga0307945, IMG submission 201818) | Saline water microbial communities from Organic Lake, Antarctica - #228 | ecosystem: Environmental > Aquatic > Non-marine Saline and Alkaline > Saline | place: Antarctica: Organic Lake...
CCCAAATCGTTAATCAAGGTCGGTGATATTCTTTACGCACGGTAGTCAATACCATGATACTCAAAAGATCCCATCAAAAAAAGAAACGTGTTTGGATACTTGTCAGCCCCGTCTGGAATTCCACTTACCTAGGAGAACAAATCCCAGCCCCACGCTGACCACTCCCTTAAGCACGCCAACAATGGTCGTTGTCAGTGCAGTATTTGTAGTTGTGCACCTGAGTGTAGGTATGCGTGGAACTGAAAGTAACAAGCAAGGCTGACAACTTCCTTAAGCACGCCAACAGAGGTTGTCGTCCGCGCAGTATTTGTAGCGGTGCACTTAAGTGTACGCATGCGTGGGACAGAAAGAATCAGAAGCAACGCTGACCACTCCCTTTAGCACGCCAACAATGGTCGTCATCAGTGCAGTATTTGTAGCTGTGCACCTGAGTGCACGTATGCGTGGACTGAATGTTGCAGGGTGAACCCTGATCTATGCTGCCTTGTTTTTGACAGACAGTGTACGTTTATAAGTTTATAAGCTATCGGTGTGCAATATACAGTGAACTCCAGCTAGACATTGAGGATGGTCAGATGCAGCTCAGTGCCGCCGGCAGAACATCTGGCTGCCTGAGGCTGTACGTTGAACATCACACAACAGGCCACGCACACGTAATTTACATTGCAGACTAAAAAGGCCACGCAAAACGTCATGGTCACGCATCCCGCATTCACATGCACAACTTTCACAAGGGTGCACGCACTACACAACGGGGCGCATGATTTACTTCCAAGCCTGCTGACACAATAATGAGGGGCACTCTCACCAAAACAAAGTGTAGTTCAATAAGCAGCCCATGAAGCTGCATAACAGCACAGCTGTCCACAGCATGGTAGCTCCGTGTGTTTGGATGCCCTGCAAGCGTGGAGACATGCATTGGTATTTTTATACATTACTTTTCTTAATAATTTATATTATTTTGGTGGAGGCGTTCATTGGTATTTTTCGATTTTCTTAAAATGGACCATTCAAAGCATAAGTACGGGGAGCGTCAGATGTGCGGTAGAAGCGTATTACAGCGTTGTTACAGCGTGTTGTTACAGCGTGTTACAGCGTTCAGGCTGTAACTTACAGCGTTTTGTTGCACACACTTTTTGGAATATAGACAAAATGCCCTGGGGGTATTCAAGGCTTCCATGCCATCAGACCATGATGAGGGGCTGTCAGTGGCACAGTCAATGCATGCCAGTTCAAGGTAGTACGCAAGTAACAAGCCCGTGAGGTGCGTGATGGGTGCTAATGACTAATGACGGATTGCGCATGAGCAGCCACACTTCCCAGACCTCCTACTCTGTGCGTCCTTTTATGACCATACATGCAGCTGCGGGAAAATCCAGAGGGTCAAAAACGAATACAGCATGGCTTGATGATGTTCCAACCCACCACTTGGTACGCACGGGGCAGAGCATGAGCCTCTCCCATTGCAGCAGCAATCACGACTAGCATAGGAAAGCCAGTGATGGAAGTGTAGTATAAGAGCTCAGAAGAGGAAGCAGAGGGGTTATGCTCATCACCTTGGCCCTGCGGTCAAGCGCATCACACACACAAAAAGTGCGGGTGAACCACACGCGCTAGGACCACGCACGACTCACCACAGCGTACGCGTTTGGTAGGGCCTGGGCCGAGCCATCCGCACAGACCAGGATAAGCAGGAGTGGAAGCGAACTGACAGAGTTGTAGTATAAGAGCTCCTGAGAGCTAACCGGGGCATGAGAGTGGGACCCTTGCCCAACGCCTGCGCCCTGCGGGCAGATGATTACGGGGGGCCACCACATGTCTATGGTTGACCATTTTAAGCAAAGTTTGGTGTAAATAGGCAGGCTTGCAGCATTTGGTGAAGACTAATACGTCATCTTCAGCTGGTGTACAAGAGTACACACATGAATGTTTCTCCCCAAAAGGGGTTTACCTTCAGTGATATCAGTACCTTCAGTGATTTTTACTAAAGGGGTTCACCTTGAGTGATGTATCATTTTCAGCTGGTGTACAAAAGTGCACACAGACCAAAAGAGGACTGCTTTACATGATCATGGCTCGCGTGTGCCCCCCCCCCCAAATGAGGCATCAAAATCTGCATCTGTCTGACTCCCTCAACCACGTCTACCATAAAGTGATTTCATGCATGATAGGGATATATGAATCCATTGTTTCTGGGGGAAAAGAAGCTGTTTGGGCCATGGTGTGGGCTTACTGGGCCTTTGGCAAACGATTTTCCTGACAGGACCAAGGCCCGCAAGGTCCATTTCGCGACCCCATACCTTGTCAATTTTTGGGATTACACTGAAGCAATAGCTACCAAGTATGAGCATGTTTAGGGAACCGGGTGTTTGGGGTCACACTGAGGCGACTTTTACACACATCATGAGCATGACGATGGGACCGGGGGTGTGATCCCCTCTTTGGGTAGTGGTTAGCAGGTGACAACTCCATTTACATAGCAGGTGGTAGGTTTAAAATGTGAGTGGTCCCCTCTTAAGGCAGCAAGTAACAGGTCACAGGTTCAAGAATGTGTGCGGTCCCCTCTGTGGGTAGCGGGCTGTAGGTGAGGTTGAAAAATATACTGGAAATCATTGGCTTGCAATAACTATATGCCTGATCTATGCACGGGCAAACGATCATGCAATGCTCAGTGCTTGCCAACAAGTAAAAACACGTTCACCACCAAGTTGTCCCTCTCCTTCAACTCAACTTGCAGCAAGCTAACCCTGAGTGCTTAGCACACGCTTAGCACATGCTTAGCACACGTTTAGCACACGCTTAGCACACGCTTAGCACACGCTGCTTAGCAAGCATTACAAAGACCAAGAAGGGCACAAAGGCCAAGCAAAGCCGAGCAGAACAAAGGCTCAGTAATGCAGGCCAAGAAGGACACAAAGGCTGAGCAAGGTCAAGCAGAACACAGGCCGACTAAACGCAGGCCAAGAACAGCACAAAGACTAAGCGGGGCCAAGAAGAACGCAAAGGCTGAGCAAGGTCAAGCAGAACACAGGCCGACTGAACGCAGGCCAACAACAGCACAAAGACTAAGCGGGGCCAAAAAGAACGCAAAGGCTGAGCAAGGTCAAGCAGAACACAGGCCGACTGAACGCAGGCCAAGAACAGCACAAAGGCTAAGCGGGGCCAAGCAAACCAAGGAAACACATGAAGAGAAGAGCAAAGTGTCGGGTAACTTTCAAGCAGCGTAACTGCTTTTAACTTGATCAGTAGCAAGTAAGCTGCTCAGCACCCGCAGCTGAGCAAAGCTTACACAATTATTCATCTTCAGCACTTATGACAAAGTTGCAAGCTCACCTTAAACTCGACCAGGAGCAAGTAAGCTGCTTGGCACGCGCAGCTGAGCAAGCAGAAGACGTAGCCAGATAGATCAAACATCAAATCGCCAACACCTAGTTGTTTCCAAATGGTAGGAAGCGACTGTCAGTGTGGAAAGATGGGCAACTTTTAGACACTGACCATCTATTCATCCTGGCCAGCCGTGAAGACCAGTTATGGGCTAGAAATAGAACTGCTTGTAATGAGAAAGATATGAAAAGGTCCAGTAGTGGTAAGGCTGCACCATATCACCTCCAGCTGAGGATAGTGCACACAGCTAAAAAATGGCTGGACCTCTGCCTACTAAGATCTGTCAAATTTATGCAAGATGCATACATTCAACTTGCAGCTTAAATAGGATGCAGGTATAACGGTTTGAATCTAGCCGATGCTGTAAACAGCCCAGCTAGGTGGTTGCAGCAGACTGAAGTTTGTTTTATCGACATACAGTAACCTTCTGTTCCCACGAAAAAACACAGACCGTGTGCAGCTTCCCACAACAAGTTTTCAGACGTGCTTAAGGTGCTGCGCCTTGCATCCACACAATGTGCCCACCACCTACTCACGCAGATGAATGCATTGCCCCTGCATCTGCACGGGCCACGCCCTTTACCTGCAACAACACATCCGACGACCACCAGGAGCACGGATGCGATGATCTGTGCTGAAGGCCACTTCTTCTTTATGAACGCCTGCATGGTCAACAAGGACTTTATGAATGCCTGCATGGTCACCAATCTTCTTCTTTATAAACGCCTGCATGGTCAACAAGGACAAGAAGCAATCAGCCTGGCTGACCGGCTTATAAACATGCCTGATTCTGCTTATGAACATGCCTGCCACAAATAAATTAGAAGGATAGAGCCTCTCAGTGTGCAACACAACACACGGGTAACGCCTTCCACCAAGCCTCTGCTCAGATGCTCTGCTTTTGCACAAACAAGTGACACGTACACAACCAAATGCAAAGAACCCAAACGGTCATCAAAGCCACTGCAGACGTTTTTTGTTGTGTTGACCGGGTGGGACGCAATCTAGAGTGCGCAGCAACATTCATCAAAGCCACTGCAGATTTTTTTTGTTGTGTTGACCGGGTGGGACGCAATCTAGAGTGCACAGTAACATTAAGCCTGTCCTTGACGCGCACACTGATGCGTGGCCCTTACACACCACACCTGTGGTGTGTGGCGTTGCGTAGTTGTGTGTGATGTAGTGTGGAAACAGGCCTGCATCAGGCCTTCAGCGTGAGTGTGTATGCATTCCAGCTCAGGCCTTCGTACCTTGAGAACCAAAACGGTCATGGGCGTCAGACGTTTGATCACATTGTACATTGGTACGTTCAGGGTCTTCAGTCCGATCAGAGCAAAGGCTGTGGTGCGCAGCACACACAGGATTCGTGTCATGGACAAGCATAGGTTTCGTGTCATGGACAAGCACAGGATTCGTGTCATGGAAGAGCACGTGATTTGTGTCATGGAAAAGCACGTGATTCGTGTCATGGACAAGCACAGAAGCCGTGTCATGGAAAAGCACGTGATTCGTGTCATGGAAAAGCACAGGAATCGTGTCATGGACAGAGGTTAGAAAGAATATTAGGAGTGACAACACAGCCAATATGACAAAGGAGTCGTGGCTTGGACAGGGACAGAGGACAGGAAAATGAGATCGGAAGTGGCAACACAGCAAGCACAATTAAGGAGGCGTGTAATAGTCATGCACGCCTGTGAGAGTCAAAGCAGAAGAAGCGACGCTGCAGCATGCAACACTAGTCCAAGCAGGCACATGACGTTGCTGCCCACGTCAATTGAGGAAGTGTCCCTTACTCCTTACCCTGAAATGCTTCTCCAGACTATTCCAATCCAATACATAATTTATTTTACCAAACATGCTATCTTCAAGCGCTTGTCCAGAACGACATCTGAACCCCCAAAAATCATACCCCACGCATGAGCATATGCTCGTAAGTGCACGAACACCAGAAACTGCATGTTTTACTGGTGTGTTTTGTGTGTGTGTGTGTGTGTGTGTGTGTGTGTGTGTGTGTGTGTGTGTGTGTGTGTGTGTGTGGTTTTACCTGTTGAGGCGGTGTAGAACACGGTAATGAGGAAGAATTGCCTGCAAGGAGTAAGAGGATGATAGTGAAAGCTTTCAACCCTGCACCTTTCTTGCTGGCAGCAACTTTAAAGATTGTTGTCTAGCATGCGTTGAAATAACCAGCATTCAAGTCAAACTGGTGTTCGCTTAAATCATCAGCGCTGGAACTGGAAGAGGCAGCTAGCTACATCACAACCTGTGTGCCATGGGAGTTACTTCATGCACTGCCAACAAATTGCTGGTGCAGGCCCAAGCTCACCTGAAACACGCACTGTTTTTATTCTTCTACACTGCTGTCATTATGTAAACTGCCCCCTCCAAGAATAAATGCATACTTATTGACTGTGCCTAGCAATTTGATCACCGCCCCCCCCCCCCGCAACCGTTAAATGTGGCTTTGATCTCCTTTGTACAGTGTAATGGTCATACCAGATGTACATGCACACTTGTGGCCAACTTCATGCATGAAGCGGAAGAAGAGCCTTGCACACGCACTTCATTTGAGCCATGCTGAACTGCTTGAACCCTAGCATCGGTCGCAGGGGCTCAAGGATCATCCAAGTGGCAAGCATTTGCATGATCATCACGATGTTTGTCAGGGGAAACACCTGAATGTGTGATCGCAGTGCATCCACCAAACAACTTTTGTGTCAAGAAAAGCACGTACTGTGTGATAGCAGTGCATCGACACAGCTTTTGTGTCAAGGAAAGCACGTACTGTGTGATAGCAGTGCATCGACACAACGTTTGTGTCAAGGAAAGCACGTACTGTGTGATAGCAGTGCATCGACACAACGTTTGTGTCAAGGAAAGCACGTACGTGACAGTTGCATCGACCAGTTTTGTCAAGGGAACACCTCTTTGATAGCATTGCATTGACACGATGTGTGTCAAGAAAAGCACGTTTATGAAAGTCGCAATAACCATTTGTGTCAAGCTTGAGGGTTTGTGCATTTCACTGTGGGGGTTGTAACTACTGATAGTATCAAGCGGGGTTTTGTGTGCAGAAGTCTGTAATGAGGCTTGCATTAAGACTGTTTTCAAGCTTGAGTTTTTTGTGCAGAAGTCTGTATTGAGACAAGCATTACGAGTTTTGTCGAGCTTGATGTCCTGTGCGCAGGAGTCTAGGGTATGGGCTTGCACCAAACATCCTACACCAGAATCCGCTGACAAAATAAAGCCGGAGTGGTCTAAATTGCACAGGGATCGTGATAAGTGTGGTACGCTAATTCCTGGTGACATGCAACCAGAGCTGTGTGTCAAGTGCACTACAGTTTCATTTCTGAGTGGTTAAGCTGAAACTGACAGATGTTCTGTACGGTGAAGCAATCAGCACATGCAGTGGGTTGTGTGCCTGCTGATACATAGAGGCACGCATCATGTGTCATGTGCAAAAGCAAGCGTAGCGATGAGATATGGGAGTAGGTCCAGGCTGAGCAAAAACAAGTGTAGGATGAGAGATGGGAGTAAGTCCAGGCTGTGCAAAAACAAGCGTAGGATGTGAGAAGGTCCAGGCTGTGCAAAAGCAAGTGTAGGATGGGAGTAGTCCAGGCTGTGCAAAAGCAAGTGTAGGATGGGAGAAGGTCCAGGCTGTGCAAAATCAAGTGTAGGATGGGAGTAGGTCCAGGCTGTGCACGAGGCAAGGTGTGGATGGGAGTGGACAGGTGGTGTGTGGATGAGAGTACTTCTTCCGACTGCAGCCTGTGCACGAGGCAAGGCACAAAAAAGGAGTCAAGGCACAAATAATTATTATTTTTCTTCCGTGTGTTCTGCTGTGTGCGTGTGTGTGTGCGTGTGTGTGTGTGTTTGTGTGTGTGTGTGTGTGCGCGTGTGTGTGTGCGTGTGTGTGTATGCGTGTGTGTGTGTGTGTATGTGTGTGTGTGTTTGTGTGTGTGTGTGTTTGTGTGTGTGTGCGTGTGTGTGTGTGTGTGTGTGTGTGTGCGTGTGTCCACCTTGCAGGCAGTCATATCGCGCTGCACATTCATCGAAGGGACAGGGCTTGTGATGCATGATCGATATAAGTACTGTGATGCTCCTCCAGGGTGCATAGTGCAGTACCTTACCTGTGGCTCTGTGCGCAGCACAACAATGAACCAATCTTGAACACGTGAACTATGATACCCGTAAAACCATCACCACCACCCTCGCCCCGCTTGTATTTTTCACGAAAGAAAGATAGAAGCCAAACAACAGTGAACACAGCACATGCTTTGAAGCTACCTATAAAACTACAACCACCACCATCCTCCCCCTCGTATCCCACACGAAAGGAAGCTGCACTGACCTGCATTGTGTACCTGTGCATGGAAAAAGGCAAGCAAATTCCACGGGTGAGTTGAAGGAGCCATGTGCTGAGCTAAGTCTTCCTACTGGCAGCTCAATCAACATTGGAGATATGAGATATGGTATGCAGGTAGGATGCAACCAAAGGTCATAGGCAGGTTCGTAAGGATCTATGTCATATTGCACCACACACGTGTATAAGCATGTTTGGAGGGCTGCCGCATTTAATTCAAGCGCTCGTTAGATTCTTGTGCAAGTCAGGGAGGATGCATATCCCTGCCAAAGATACTGCGTGTACATGTTTAATACTAACACAATAGAGATATACAACACAGTACATGTACGATTTAACTCTATATACAAGCGCTGGTAGCATGATCACAAGTGTAAGTTAAGAGTGGCGTGCAAAGCAATAAAGCAATGTATGTCTTCTGTGGACATACGCCACTCACTTATTCACAAATGTCATGGCCACACTGATCACCATGTACGCTACAGCAGAGGCAGCTGGTGCGGTCTTTGAGACGAGAGCTGGCGCTGCCTGCATTAATTGTCGCAGCGATAGCACTGAAGTCGAGCGCGGTGGGTGGAAAGATTGAGAGGCAGGCTATACAATGGAGAGCTGCGTGAGGTAATGTGAAAAAAACAACCCACCAGAGCCACATTCTTGGGAAGCAGCGGGCTTGCACTACGTATAAGTTTGCCCATGTGTTTTTTTTGTTTTTGTATTGAGCGCACACAAGAGCACAGGTGTGTGTTTTGTTTGTTGGTGTGTGTGTGTGTGTGTGTGTGTGTGTGTGTGTGTGTGTGTGTGTGTGTGTGTGTGTGCGTGTGTGTGTGTGTGTGTGTGTGTGTATGTGTGTGTGTGTGTGCTTGCATTCAAATGTATTGTTCCTTTTTGGATAACTCACTCAGATGAGCCCAGCATACTTTTTGTCAGTCAACTTCAAGAGAATCTAAGACCACATGGGATAGCCAAACCTGAATCAAAATGATAAATTAGAATTAATATTTATATTAAGGGTCTAATGATGGCCCATTGTAGGCGGACGAGTAGCATATCTAAACATTCAGTTGGAGTTGTTACTGGCACACCTAGGTCTCAGCTGAGGCATCCACTCCTGAGGCAGAATCAAGAATGTGTACATCAAACCAGGAGGCTCTTGAGGGTGCACTGCCTCGCCACAGCCAACTTGGTTTTGCCCGACGTGCTTGAAAACATGCGGAAGACGCTGTGCATTAACGGTGCCTACAACGAGGTGATTGTTTTGGATTCTGGACTCCTTTTCTTTAGTGTACACACCCATGTACGCACGTGCACAAAGGAAAGATTACCCGTAATGCTGGCTGGTATAAAACAACGTGCTCTGCAGACGTCTGTGTCAGGGATTGGACGCCACCTCGGCATCAATGTGCGGTGGAGCGTCCACTGGAACAGGTGAGCAAATGGCAGATCCCAACCCTGTACGCCTTACCATGTAAGGGTACTCCACTTGGGCATGCACATGAAACAGCATGCTTTTTCGTCAGGCACAGCACACCAGCAGCGCTATTTTTCATTAGCTGGATAAGTGTGAAGCTTACATGTCTTTCATTAGAGGCGGCCACAGGGCTCAGGACCACGCACATGCAATACTCTGTTCCGCTTGCAGTAATGGAGCTTTTGTTGAGGAGATCAACGGCAAAGAACTCAACTTCCTGTGGGGGTGTGATGGAAAGCACGACAGCAGCTCCTGGGAGGTGAGACGCGTGAATACGAGATTGGATTACGACGTATTTATTCTGGTATGGTTGCCATCCTATGAGGGCAGCAGTGTAACAAACAAACTTCACATCAATTGTAAGCACACTCGATATCAAAAGCATGAAAATTGTAGCACACCTGAAATCAAAAGCACGAAAGCACGGAAAGCAAGCTTGCAAAAAGACATGGGCAGACAGGCAGATAGGCAGACAGACAGACAGACAGACAGACAGACAGACAGACAGACAGACAGACAGACAGACAGATAGACGAACGGATGGATGGACGGACGAGTAGATTCATTACATCTCCTTAAAAGACTTAACCATCAAAGTCCTACATGCAGAAACACTTTGTAGCCTCGAGCATGCACAGCAGCAAAAATCTCAGCAGCCAATTGAGTTAGAGATAGTGAAGTGCATTCCTTTGTGCACACTACTTCCAGAATCCATTCAAGTTCCTAGCTCCCTTGTTCGACTGTAAGTGTCCATTAAAAGATTCCTGCAAGTCACACATGTTTCTGCTTTCAGTAGTATGCAGTTGCCTAACTTGTGCGCAGGTTGACACGTCGGGTGTGTCTCGTAGCCTGGAGTTTGATGATCATGAAGCCGTGCTGATCAGCACTTGGGTGCGCACAGGCGTGTGGCTGCAGGTGAGATGTGTAATGTGTAGGATCATTACCGCAGACACACACACTCACGCACACACACACGCGCACACACACATACACACACACAAATACATAGAGACACACAAACACAGAGACGCACACACACACACAAACACACATACACACAAACGCATAGAGGCACACACATGCAGACACACGCACACAGTGTCGGTGGCTCATACCAGTGTACGCACTCGGTATCAAGTACTTTATTACTAGGGTTGGCCAGAACCATATATATATGGTGTATATACGGTATTTTTGGCAGGGAATTAACCAAATATACGGTCATATACGGTGTATATATACAGTTCTGGCCAACCCTTTATGTTACGCATATGGTGCTGCAGCCCCATATCACGGATAGGCTGGATTTGGAGCTGGAAGTGGGGCCATTGGCACTAGGTGACCAAGCTGGGGCAAGAGGAGGCAGCAGCAGTCCATCAAACAAGGTAAGTCAGTCCTCCAAAAGGGGTCATTCACACTTAGATGACCAAGCTGGTACAAGAGGTGGTAGGAGTAGTCCACCGAACAAGGTGGTTAATACTCCCATGCCCCCAAAGGTAAGAATAAGAGCCCTAAGTGGGGGAGCAGACGGAGGGCGTGAGAGGTGTAAGGAACACCGTCAGGTGTGAAAACGAGTTCACATCTTCACTGTGAAGAAGTCAAGAAGGGCTTTATGTGCCCATTCCAGTTGCAACACTTTTGCCTCACTGCTGTGTAACCCCATTGACTCATTCTGCATTTTACATGAACTATAGTCCTGTGTCGCGCTGCACCAATACGGCTGCACCTACATCCGAATCAATTGGGGTGTTTGTTCAGAAGTCTGGCAGCCGTCTATCTTATCATACATACTAGACATTAAACATGATGTACATTTATAAGTTTATGTACAAATTCAAACGCACACATCTGGGTCGCACCCATAAAACATCAACCATGTGCCTGTGTGCAGGGTCTAGCAGGGGCAGATGCCAACAGCTGTTTTATGTCCTCAAGTCCCTCTGCCCCGGAGGCAGGCTCATCTGCTTCCCTCTCTCTGACTGGCTCGGAGCTTCCAGGAAATGTGCGGATCCGGGTTAAGATCAAGGGTGGAAGGGTGAGTGTGTGCAGCTGTGACTGTGCCTGTATATGGTTACAATGCTTACAATGGGGGGTGATTTTCAGACTGCCTGTATATGTGTGAGCATATTGCACGCGCGTGAGTATAAATCACCGTAGATTGAGAGCATCTGTGTACGTCAATTGCAGTGCATTCGTAAGTTTTTGGTTACAATGCAGTAAGCCTTGTTTGAGAGTAAGGGAGGGAGGAGTGTGTCATTGTACCAGCAGGTGTCAAGCCACACCCAACACAAACATGTACAAGACACAACCCAAGTGCTGGAGGAGGTAAAAAGATCAGAAAAAGACACAGGCAACCATAATCATTGTCCACGTCACAAGTGTGTTGTGAGGCATTGCATATTGCATCAAAATGTGCTGTAGAAAAGGAGCACTTAGTCAGTAACGTCACCATAAGATAGGGTGCTTCATTTCTACAGCTACCATTCTTTGCTGCTTACGATTAGGATTGGCCAGAACCGTGTGTATACACTGTATATGACCATATATTATATGGAATCCCTGCCAAGAATACCGTACATAAACTGTACCATATGATATATGGTTCTGGCCTACCCTACTTATAAATGCTATCGCACCATGTGGGGTCTACATTCTTGCTCCAAGCTGTTGCCCTGAATCTTTTCATGATGACCTGTCCACTTATGTATATGACTGCATTCTGCACAAGCTCTCTCTCTATCTATCTATCTATCTATCTATCTATCTCTCTCTCTCTCTCTCTCTCTCTATCTCTCTCTCTCTCTCTCTCTCTCTCTCTCTCTCTCTCTCTTTCTCACTCACTCACGCGCGCGCAGCTAGTCACTTTCGTAACACAGATCTGCACTATGGTTGTGCTGCTCCAATCTTGCAGCTTGTTAACATTGTGGACGTGTGCCCGAGCAGCTGGGTGGTGCAGTCCCTGCAGCAGCCGCTGTGTGGAGATGTGGAGATCTGGCATTTTGGCTCCTGGCGACCTTGGTCAGCAGAGTGAGTGGGTAGCATGCCTTCTTTTTATAATAATTTTGTACAAGCAGAAATGTGTGTGATTATGTGTGTGGCTGTTCATCCTCCTAACATTATTTTTTGTACACGTGCTTTTCTTCCCAGTGACGCCATCCAACAGGTGCCTTGGGGGCGAGTGCCAAAAATTTATAGGACTCCTCAACGCTTCTCTCTTACAATGTCTTTGGTATCCATGCTTCATCTACCCCGTTGAGCTCATCCACCGGGTTTTAGCAGGCGAGATTTAGGCCTGTGTATGTTGCTTCACGGTCTCTCCTGACAGAGTACATACTGCTGCTCATGCGTGCGCAGCATGCGTGTATTCTACCCCAGCGAGCTCATCCACCAAGCTGTGGCAGGGGGGCGGCATGTGTACAAAGTCCAGGCCTGCAACACTCAACCCAAGCACCTCCTCTCTTTATACCAGCTGCCTGTGATGCCCCTGCTGCCTAATGACACACACTACGACAGCAGTGTGTCCAGTGCGGTGCCGGTAAGCAACAGCTGATGCGTGCGTTATCGTGTGTGTTTGTGTGTATGTGTGTGTGTGTTTGTATGTGTGTGCGCGTGAGGGTAATCTCTTTGTACCATTTGCCTGTGATGCCCCTGCTGCCTAGTGACACACACTACGACAGCAGTGTATCCAGTGCGGTGCCGGTACGTAACAGCTGATGCGTGCGTTGTCGTGTGTGTGTATGTGCATGCTTGTATTTGTGTGCGCGTGAGGTTTATATCTTTGTACCGGTTGTCCGTGATGCCCCTGCCGCCTAGTGACACACATACGACAGCAGTGTGTCCAGTGCGGTGCCGGTAAGCAACAGCTGATGCGTGCGTTATCGTGTGTGTGTGTGTGTGTTTGTATGTGTGCACGCATGCGGGTGATCTCTTTGTACCTGTGAGGCTGTTGCTGCCTAGTGTTTGGTGACACGGGCTGCAATAGCAGTGCGTCAAGCATGCTGCTGGTAATAGTAAGAGTAGGGTTGGCCAATTTCGTTTAGTTACACCGTATATCTGCACCGTATATTATCGTATGTTTGGTGATTTCCCTGTCAAAAATACCATATATTCACCGTATACCTGGTTTCTGGCCCGCCCTAAATAAGTGCTGATGTGTGCGCTTACTTGTGTGTGTTTGTGCTATGTTGGTGTGGTTTACAAATCTTATTAAATGTGTGCCCAGTGCAGGTCACATGAAGAAAGGACAAAATGTGTTTATTCTGTAAGATGTCCTTTAAATGGTTGTGCATGGTTGGATGTATGCTCTTAGCTTTGGAATTTTTTACGCTGTCTTGTTAATGAAGAGCCACCTGAAGAAAGCACCGCTAGTGCTTTTGTGAAGTTTCATGCCAAAAATGATCAAGCAGCTGGCCTTCTGCCGCTATCATGCTATCAGGCGCGGTGGTTCTTGAAATTCTTTTTACAACTGCAATTTGCCACAGCAGCGTCATAGATCTTCGCATCTACTAACACGTGTTATAAACACGGGCATCTAAATTACATTTCAAGCACCTAAAAATACACACTCGGTCGTCCCCATGCCAAAAGTCCCTCTAAACAGTGCCAAAAAGCTAATTCATTTAATCATGGCCCCCTCTACCTCATCTGACCTCATCTAAATGCAACATTTTCTCAACCATTGAGCTCTGCCGGAAATGTTAGCATGCTGGGGAGCTGTGTGGGTTCAGGTGCCTATTTGCACCCACATTGGCAGAAAAAAGGAGCACTTCTGAACTTGCACCTGTTTTTTGTTCCCATAACCATCTTAACTTTTTTACATAATTGCGGTTGAGCCGATCGGTGGCTGACTTAAATTTGAAGGAATTATTTGAAGCATGACATACAGCAATCTCAGGTCCCAAAATGGTGAAGTGGTTGAGAGATATGGTTTAAGCTTGTTGGCAAGGGAGTGGGGGAGGGGGGTGCATGGTGCATGGGAACGACCTCTGGTGCAAGTCGTCATCACAACTTTCACGAACTACACACTCATCCATACAAGCAGGTATGGCGCTCGCTCAGTGGTCACCTGCTGGTGCGGCCACGCCTCGATGGCGTTACAAATCACCACGCATTCATTACAACAATCACACACACACACACGTAATCAAAACAGGTATGGCGCTCGCTCAGTGGTCACCTGTTGGTGCGGCCGCGCATCAATGGCAAAGACAGCGGCGGCTACATGATTCTGGACACTGGTGCATCTGGATTTGTGATCACACATGCGGCGGCTGTGGACCTTGGACTTGCTTCCTTCGGGGAGCTGTTTGCTGCAAGCATATCAGGGAAGGTGCGTGCACGCCCTGAGTGGCGAGTTTGACTGTGTACGTTGTGTTGGTGAGTGTGCATGTCATCCTGCATATGTTTATGGTATGTCAATACTCCTCTGTATATATAGACCACATTTAGGGAGCTGTTTGCTGCAAGCATCTCAGGATAGGCGCGTGTATGTAGGAGTGTTTATAAGAATGTTGTAAGAATGTGCGTGTACCTAAATGCGTGATTGTGCCTTTGTGGAGGGAAGGGGGAGGGCTGGTGCATGCGGTGGTATTGTTCCTGCTTTCAGCCCAGGCTTTGTTCAAACTTTGACCAATTATTAGGTGCACAGAAAAGAGGAGGAGGTGGGGATTACTGAACTACCTCAGATGTGAATATTCCGGGCGCACTTCCAGTGAGCATGTCCATATGTTTAACACGTCTGCCTGCATCTGCTGCTTGCAAATGCATGGATGCATGACACAGAACATCCCTCCTCGTCATGATACTTAGGAAGACGTGTCCCTTTTTTGAGTTTGTCACGGCAGAGATTGTTGTATCCAGGAATCGTCAATATTGCACGCACCAAATCCCGGATATCACAGCTGATTCCTTGCATGTGAGCAAGAGGAGAATGTAACAAGCCAGCAGATGCACAACATGTTATGTCATTCCTGTGATGAAACAGCGTACACTCACATACACACATACATATATTTTCCACTCACGCGTACAATCTCACACACACACACTCACACACACTCTGCGCAGGTGCAGACCCAGTTTGTGCGTGCCCAAACGTGGGGCCTGGGCCCCCTCAGCATTCACCAGCCCGTCATGATGACCATGGCTTTGGACGGCTTAGTGAGGGGCGGACCGTTGGACGGAGAAGTCATCGGCATCACTGGCTACGACCTGTTTAGGTGCGTGCTTACAAGTTCAGGATAGTGCTTGATCAGCTTAGGCTGGAAGGAGCGTGTAAATTGTTTTATGTCTTGCAATAGGGTCATTGGCTACGACCTGCTTAGGTATGTGCTTACCAGTTCAGGATAGTGCTTGATCAGCTTAGGCTGGAAGGAGCGTGTAAATTGTGTTATGTCTTGCGACGGGGTCACTGGCTACGACCTGCTTAGGTGCGTGCTTACAAATTCAAGATAGTGCTTGATCAGCTTAGGCTGGAAGGAGCGTGTAAATTGTGTTATGTCTTGCAATAGGGTCACTGGCTACGGCCTGCTTAGGTGCGTGCTTGGCTATGATTTTTTCAGGTGCGCGCTTGTCGTAATCAGGATAGGGCCGGCGAGAGCTCTCGTACCGTGTCGTGCAGTGTTGGGTTGATATCACTGAGAGCTGTCAGGATGTGTTTGTGGCTGGTCAATGTTCAATGTTCGATCAGTAACCGGGTTCTCACCTAATCTGACCAATCTCCTCTCCTTATTAGACATTTAAATGCGTCTTGCACAAATGTTCAAAGGCGCACACACACAAGCACACACATACGCAGACGAGCAAACACATGCACACACACATGCACACTCATGCACACACATACACACACGAGCACACGCACACACGCACGCACACGCAACCACACACACACATACACACACACGCACACACACGCACGCACACGCAACCACACACAGGCGTTCCGTGGTCCAGCTGCCCCAGCAGGGCAGCACTGGTGTGATGCACCCTGTGACACGCAGCCAAGGCAGCAGCAGTGGCTACAGCACCAGCAGTAGCAGCATGTGCGACAGCGACAGGGACGGCGGCGGCGACAATGGTGTAGAGGCACGCGACTCAGCAACCACTGCTGCTGGCCTAGAAGCTTCGGCTGTGGCCGTGACCCTGGTGCCTCCCCCTGGTGTGAGTGGCCCCCCGGATGACCTGGCACCTGCCGCAGCAGCAGCGCAGGCAGTGACAGCAGTAGGCGGGTCAACACCAGGGCCTGCACTTGAACAGGTCCATGGCGAGCCTGCGCACGTGCAGGACGGTGGCGAACCTGTGCACGTAGGTATGCAAGGGAGGGCAGATCCTGTGGGGGCTGAGGGTGTGGGTATGCAAGGGGGCCTGTATCCTTTTGAGGGGCCAGGCTCTGTGCAGTGTGAGATAGAGGGTGATGGGGGCAGAGTCGGGGG
>Ga0307945_1001924_pt1:2500-16587 | contig 16587 bp, 11 predicted proteins | sample OrgLakmetagen228_FD_201818 | JGI IMG/M metagenome (GOLD analysis project Ga0307945, IMG submission 201818) | Saline water microbial communities from Organic Lake, Antarctica - #228 | ecosystem: Environmental > Aquatic > Non-marine Saline and Alkaline > Saline | place: Antarctica...
ACTGCAGAGCTACGTTGCGCTACGGCAGCCCTTCTGTGTCAACGATTCCCTGCAGCAGGAGGTTAGTGCTTTACACTGTTTGCCGCAACTATCAAGCACGAAATGAGCAGTCCACTTTCTTTAAATGTACTTAAGGTCGCACAAATCTGTTCCCATGCAAGTACTTGCTGACAGCACAGCAGCATGAGGAGCCTGTTCTTGTCATTCTTTGCTGTCAAATTAAAACTCTGCAAGGAGTCGTCAATCCTATTGTAAGCTGTAACTGCATGGAATAAACGCGTAGGCCTGTGCCATGTCAACGGGCGTGAGTGTTTGCTGTATTTGCAGGTCCTCCTGGACCGTCGGAACGTCTACCGCACACTTATGGTACGAATCTTGACAAAATGTCTGGAAAAAATCAAGCTTCTTTGCTGTGCTGCAGAAGAACGAGTGTTGTTGGCCTTCCTAAATTTTGAGCAGAAGAGATAGCAAGCTAGGGCTTGGAGCAGGAGAATTTTCTTGCCAGACTTTATAAGTACGCTACAATTTGTACGCACGTGTGCATTCACATGACCCACACAAGAACACATACGCAAGCTATCATTCACACAAACACACACGCACACACACGCACGCACGTACGCATAGACACATAACATGCACACAAGCACAAACAAACACAAGCACACACAAACATAGATGTTTACATGCACATATATACACGCAAACGTACTCAGTGCTCGCGTGTACACATACACATATATACCTACACAGGAAAACCACATCCCTGTGCCGCGTCACATCATTGTGAGCCGTGATTTCCCCGGCCAGCAAGTCCCTGGCTTTGAGGAAGATCACGACTCTGTGCAGATGGATGGTGAGGAATGAGTCATTACTAATGCCGTACTCTGCATTAGCTAACAAAACAAATCCATTGAACAAGTCGACATTTTGTGTGTGCCAGTTTATGCTGATTTTATGGGAGAACACGGCAGATTAGTGATAGCACCCAGGTTGTTGGCACAATGTGCTGAGTTTCACATTTCCTGTGTCATTCCTGTGCAGGTGTGCGTATCTCCAAGCCGTTTGTTGAGAAGCCTGTATCAGGAGAAGACCACAACGTCTTCATCTATTACCCGCATTCAATGGTATTCCTTGTGGCCCTGCTTTGCCTGGATACATGTGCTTCTGAATTCTAGAGCAGGGGCTTACGCACATGTTGGCTCACTAACCTATAGCACTGTTTGTCTCATAGCTTCCGCTGGCACCATTGAATGGCTTGCCGTTTGTCGTTTCTTTTGCAGGGAGGTGGTGTGAAACGCTTGTTCAGAAAAGTTGATAACAAAAGCGCTGATTACGACAGCAGCCACCCAGGCACTGTTCGTCGGGAGGGCAGCTACATCTATGAGGTGTGTAGAGCCTTGTTTCTGGTTTACTTTGATCTTTGATGTGTGAGCTAGCCACGCGGATAGTGTTTAGTCATCTGCGTCAGCATTGTCAATTTGCAGTAGAGCATTTGTGAATCCCATCAAAAGTTGTTTCTTGTTAAATCTCCTCCTTAATACACTCACGTGTGCACCTGCATCTGGACGTCCAGGAGTTTCTGACGACAGGCGGTACGGATGTCAAAGTGTACACTGTTGGGCCAAGGTGAGAGGAAGGCGTCATTACAGAGTAAGAGCTTTTGATTACCAGCGATACAGATGTAGGTCCGGAAATTCAGCCCATTTCTTTTACTCAGACCTCATTTCATCAGCTGTATTGACAGCGTACGTCTTGTCATGGAATGCCACTTAGTACGTGAGCGCCAGTTTGTTATGTTTGTGTCGTATGTACGTGCGCCGCAGCTTGTATGTAGTTGCTCAACAATCCACAAGCTACCGAGCTCATGCCGTGTACGTGTGCGTGACCTGTGCATATGTGCGCAATAACCCCAGGTATGCACATGCTGAGGCACGCAAGTCCCCTGTCGTGGACGGAAAGGTGCAGCGCGCACCTGACGGTAAGGTGCGTTGTGAGTGGAATCCGTAGGAGCATTGCTTCTGTAATGCTAGAGCATGTGCAGGAAAAAGAAAACGACAAAGGGTCAACCGGCGACGCTTCACTCACTGTCTTAGCATAAATGCCCCCCTACTTTCGAGCATCCAAGACCTCTTTTGTGCAGCTTTAATTCCCCCAAAGGCTCAACTTGCTTCTTGCTTGCCTCACACTTTCTGGGTTGCTGCTTTCTAGCTCAGCTCACGTTCTCTAAATGACGCGTGCATGAAACGGTGCAAAACTTGCAGCCTTAATGTGCCCTCTCCTTTATCGATTCTTGATAATTCAGGAGATCCGCTTCCCGGTCCTGCTCAGCCCTCAAGGTGTGGATTGGAATCGTAATCTGTGGCCAATCAATCTATTTACACAGTGACCGATTGCATGACTCACAAACCTAACACAAATACTCAACGCAAAAACAGCGCACTTAACACAAACTGCTTGTCACATCCCACTGTGCTTTGTTGACGCTCATCACGTGTGTTTATGACAAGTTTTGAAATTATTAGTCCTAGGCAAATTGGCATGCCTGCTTTGCAGAGAAAGAGATAAGCCGAATGGTCACACTTGCCTTTGGGCAAAAGGTCTGTGGCTTTGATCTCCTGCGCTCAGAGAAGGGAAAGAGGTGTGTGTGTGTCCTTGAAGGATGACTCAACTTTAAAGTGCTGAAAGTTTATCTCCGTAACATTTCATTATATCTTAAAGGATCCTAAATGTCGTGTGTGTTCTCATTGCATGTTGTTTGCATTGCATTGAGAATCGCATGGTACCGAATGACCACATTTTAGGTGAAATCAACAAATATCGCACGCTTGTTCTCACTTGTCAAAACATTGTCTGATCATCAAATCCTGGCCTCGTACTCCATGCAGCTATGTGTGTGACGTGAATGGCTGGTCATTCGTAAAGAACTCAAAGAAGTACTACGACGACGCAGCGGGCATTTTGAGAAGGTGAGCATTACTTTGCTGGTGTAGGGCTGCAGTGACAATTATCCTTCACGCTGTACGATATTTGATTGAGCACCTTATCAAGGCACACTGTAGGAAGAGCTTGCACCTGGCGCTCCTGGTTGTAAAGCCAGAATGATCTTTCGCCTTGCATGAAAGAATTTTAATAGCTTGTATCGTGATCCTTTGCAGGAAGCCACAATAGTGAACGTGCATTCATGCTTGTCTCTTGTTGCTAGGAGGATCAAGTAATTGCGCACTAGCTCCCTGCTTAACACTCACAGCTTTCATTCTGTCAGCATCCCCCCAAGCACACACCTGTGCACGCACACACACCTGTGCACTTGCACGTAATCAAAATGACTGTCCATACAGTATCATCTTGAATGCACTGGCGCCCCACCGCTTGGGCTCAATGCCTGTGCTGCTCGCCCCACCCATCACACCTGTCCGTGAGGAGGGAACTGAAGAGGATCCATCAAACGACATGAAGGTGGGTTGATAAAGGCGGTGTGGAAGGGTTATAATAGCAATGGTGGAGGGCATGCTCATTTATATGGCCTACTCGGTGCAGAGAAAGCTAATCTGGTGATACTTAAAAACTTGCTTCAATTTTGGTACATGAGAAGCTCTTGAGCATTGCCTGACTTGCTTCGACACTTTTGTCTTCCACATAATGCCCTAAACAGGCCGAGCCTGCACACTCTGACTTCTTCCTGCAGAATAGCCACAGCCTGCAGGACCTGAAAGGCTGTGCAGGGTGTGTTGACGAAAGTGAGGGCTTTGAGGTAAGTGGCAACAGAGCAAGGTAGGCTGTAGAGATCACCCAGCCGAGCTATATAAAGTACTATAATTACATGCAAATCAAAGCCAGGTGCAATTTCCTTTCAACAATTCGCTATACAATTGAACTCAGTGCGCCTGTGGTTGTGCTGTTGAAGCATCCCTCTCGTCCTTACCTTGTTGCAGGAGAACGAGAACGAAGAGCTGCGCTGTGTCTTGGCTGTTGCTCGCCATGGAGACAGGACCCCTAAGCAAAAACTGAAGATCAACATCACGCAGCCATGCCTTCTGGACTTGTGAGTTTGGGAGGGACTTTTCATGCTCTGCTGTTCCTGTCAATGCTGCACTTCTGGCCCTGCGTGTTGTGATGTTTCCGACTCTAGTCATACTATCCCACACCCAAAAAAATCTATTTAGTGTAGATTGGTAACCAGGTTCATTACGAACGACCAACTTTTGCCTCGAGTGCTCTGTGTGTAAAATAATAATGAAGAATGAAGAATGTAAATGAAGAACGAAGAATAAAGAATGAAGAATAAATGAATGTTCTTAAAGCCGTTGTCTGCATGACTGTGTTTACACATATCAATACTTTGCAATATCCTCAGGTTCCACAAGTACCAAGAGAAGGGTAAACAAGCCAAGCTCAAGTCCCCTGCTCAGCTGCAAGAGGTGAGTTCTCTTGCCGCCTTTTGTGAAACATGAGGTCAGCGTTCTTCATTCTGGATCTCCAGCTTTAGTTTCCTCTCTCATCAAGACACCAAATGTACCTTCATCAACCTTTGTCATGCTGTCGTGAATCGTCTTTTAATTTTGTAAATTATTTGCCTCTTACGTGGCTTTGCAGCACAAGTACCATACGTACGTTGCATTGTTGGGCAGTACACACGTACACTCACTGTCATAAGTGTAATTTGCCCACAGCTGTTGGATGTGGTGCGCTGCCTCAGCATCCGCCTAGACAGCGTTTCTCAAGCCATGGCCACTCAAGCTGCTGCAGCAACCGCCCCTGAGCCTCACAATGCAGGTGAGTTTACGGTTTTGCCGAGGGAGGAAGTGTGTAGACTGAACGAATTGTTGACTTCCATTGCGCCTTTCACGTTCTTAGCCATGGCCTATCAGTTTGCAGCAGCATCCGCTCCTTCTGTGAACCTCATAGTGCTCATGGTAATTTAAGCTGAGAGAGTGAGATGTAACAAAACAGGAGTTTGTGTGTCCATTTGTCATGGCCTCCCAAAGGAGTGCTTCCTCACGCCTGGTAATACTCTTCATTACCATAAGCACATCTATGGCGCTACGTGTGTGCCTTACGTGTGTGCCTTTAAATTTTTGACATCGCCACAATTCACAAGTCAAGAGCACTGCAGGCGTGAAAAGTGGTAGTTCCCAGTATCATCCTGTCAACTTTCTTATACATGCGTGTGTGTTCCTTTAACATACGTCATTAAAAAATACATCAAGAAAATATCACAACTCCTTCTACGCTACTCTGTTTCCTGCACAGGTAGCACTGCCACCCCCTCTGAGCCTCAGCAAGATGCGCACAAGGCCGTCGAGCAGCTGGGACTTACAAAGAAAGGGCCAAAGAAGACAAGCAGCCAGAGTGACTTAAAACAGGGCCAGCCGCAGCAGCCCCAGTCCCAGCAGCAGGGGCAGGGGCAGGGCCAAAAGAAAATGCAGCAGCAAGCGCAGCAGCAGCAGCAGCAGCAGCAGCAGCAGGCGCAGGAGCAGGGTCAGAAGAAGGCGCAGGTGCAAGCTGCACAGGAGCAGGGTCAGAAGAAAATGCTGGAGCACAAGAAAAAGCACAAAAAGGAGGAGGAGGGCAAGAGGGAGCAGGGGCTGGCCTCCGCGCCCTCAGGGCCCTTGCAGAGCAGGGATGCCAAGCAGCAGCAGCAGGCACAGCAGGCACAGCAAAGAGTAGAGGGTTTGCCTGCACCGGGACCTGATAAGACATGGCTTGACGACCCCTCCATCGGGAAGCTTGAGGTATAGTACCCTTTTTCCCAAGCAGCGGGGCACGCAAGCAGGATTGAGAACTCAGGCTTTATGCGTTGTGGTGGCTTCATGTGTTTTATGTTTGGCACAATGAATGGGTACCGTTCCTAACATTGTCTCCGGTGGAAAATGGTCATTTACAAATGCATGTATGACTTTTTGGTGACAGGAACTAAGTTTTTCCAACAAAGGACTTATTAATGCTTCAGCTGTTTCGACCTCGACCAATGTCTTTGTTCGCTGTCATGAGACGTGCGAGCTTCTTTCTGTTTGGGAATGTCAAGGTTAATTGCAAACCCTCCATGGACATATCCGACACTATTCTATTGCACCAGTCTCCTCCTCCTCCTCCTCCTCCTTCTCCATAGGATCTGCTTATGGTCGGGTTTTATTGATTTGACCAAGAACAGTTAAATTTGTGCGGCCTTCCTCATTCAAACATCCAGACTGCTTGCACTTGTTTCAAATAGCAAGTATCGCACTGACATCTTGTCTGACTCTCTTGAATACATTCAGAGCCGAGAAGCAGTTGATGAAATGCGTGAGAAACTGCGCATAGTGCGCACAGTGCTGGAACAGGTGGGTGTATCACCTTTGTGCTATAAAACACATGGCAACATGTGAAACTTTTCATAGCCTGCTCGACAAGTAGGCATATGAAAAGCGTAACCTACAGGTTCAAGTGTGTTGCTCTTGGTAAATTTTACGTAACTTGTAAGAAGGGAAACTGCAAAAAGTATTTACGAGATTATTGCTAAAAAGCAAGTTACCGACTCAAATCCTACAGATCACTGCCGAAATATAATTTTTACCCTTTTAAGGGTTATTGTATGTATTGTATGTCACATCATCATTAGAGATGTGCGGCCTCTTCCAATATTCCTGAACGCCTCCACACTGAACCCTCAAAAGCCCTGACTGCTTTGTATGTATGCACGGCTGTATTTTGCATGCACGCACGTCTACACCACCTTGCATGTATGAATGACTGCACCTTGTGTGTGTGTGTATGTGTGTGTGTATGTGTGTGTGTGTACACCACCTCGCTTGTATCTACACATCCGCCTAACCTCTCCTTGTATAGGGCGGCCACTTCTCCGGTGTGAATCGAAAGGTTCAGCTCAAGCCCCTCCGCTATTCGACTCCTGCCCCCACAAAAGCACCACCCACCTCTGATAGCAGTGACGCCCTCTCCTTCAGTGTCGCTGCTGCCTTACCTGCTCCTGCTCCAGCCAATCCTGTAGCTGCTACTTCTGCAGCTCCTAAAGGCCATCCTCCTCCAGGAGGTGTCCTTCTAGAGCCTTCATCACAGTCCCCCCCGGTGCTGGAAGAGGCACTCCTGGTGGTAAGTGTGCTATGGTTTGTGGGTGTACAAGTGTGCTTTTATGCGGGCGTGTGTAAAATTTGTTCTACAAAGCGCCGGGAACAGAAGTATATGTTCTGTGACCCAAGGAATGTGTAGGAAGTTCCCGCAAATGTGAACGTGACGTGAACCTCTATTGAGGCCTCCCGAATGTCCACCTGATGCCACGCGATTTACACCTCCATATTGAACCTAATTAGATCGACACACACATACACAGCCAGTACCTGCCATGTATTGCACACATGTAGGTCAAGTGGGGCGGAGTGCTTACGCATGCCGGACGCCAGCAAGCAGAACAGCTCGGCATGCACTTCCGCGCTTGCATGTACCCTCGTCACGGGCCTGCAGGTACGCTAACAGCCATCCAGGCAGGCAGATTTGCCAACTTCCATTCAGGCAGGCAGGTACACTAACAGCCATCCAGGCAGGCAGGTACGCGTACATCCATCTAGGCAGGCAGGTACGCAAACGTTCATACAGGCAGGCAGGTATGCTAACATCCATCCAGGCAGGCAGGTACGCATACATCCATCCAGGCAGGCAGGTACGCAAACGTTCATACAGGCAGGCAGGTACGCTAACATCCATCCAGGCAGGCAGGTACGCATACATCCATCCAGGCAGGCAAGTACGCTAACAGCCGTCCAGGCAGGCAGGTACGCTAACAGCCATCCAGGCAGGCAGGTACGCTAACAGCCATCCAGGCAGGCAGGTACGCATACATCCATCCAGGCAGGCAGGCAGATACGCAAACCATCATACAGGCAGGCAGGTATGCTAACATCCATCCAGGCAGGCAGGTTCACTAACATCCATCCAGGCAGGCAGGCAGGCAGGCAGGCAGGTAAACAAATATTCATCCAGGCAGGCAGGCAGGGATGCCATTTTTTTGCAGCAGCTTCCACACTTTCTCTGCTTTCTTTCATTTGAGCAAATGTGTGCGTCAAAGCGTTTACTTTCGTTATGCTGTTTTGGGCTGGACCTGTCACAAAGGCTGGGCATTTAGTGTGCAGGCGTGCTGATTCCTGGAGCCTCCACGACTTACAGCACAGGAGGTCACTTACATTCATAACTGCCATTTCCATTCTGGAGGCACTCTGCACTGCTTGCAACGTAGCTGTGACATGATCCCAATTTCCGCTCTTTTTGTTAATGCCCTTTCTTTTCCAGGCGGTGGTTTGCTACGTCTTCACAGTACATACAGACACGACCTCAAGATCTACTCCAGTGATGAGGGCCGCGTCCAGGTGCGCCCTTTTGGGCGTTTTGTACTTTCTGTGCAAAGCCACGCATTTTGTACTCTGCTGCGTACATGTGCTACCCCTAGGCAAACTTCTCATGATAGGGTAAAGCAAACAAGCAATTTCAATGAGCACACAATCCAATGAGCAACCAGCGAACCATAGTGGAGTGAGCAAAAGCGTTTGTTTCCAACTTCCTGCTTTTCGCCACAGAGCAGCGCGGCTGCCTTTACCAAAGGACTGTTGGATCTGGAGGGGGCAAGTTTGACGCCCATCCTTGTGTCCTTGGTGCGCAACTGTGTAGTCCTAACCCTGCAAATGTTAGGACATTTATGTTGTGCAAATGTTATACCATTTACATTAATGATAATTACGCGCAAAAAAAACTCAGTACGAGTTGTCTCCCTTTCTTGCAAGCGTGGTAGGCTGGGAGGTCTAAGTCTATTCAGTTTACTTATTTTGTATTTTGTCCTTCATACAGCACATCTCAAATTCATTAATGGTAGGCTCCCGCATGTTAATAGTTAGTGAGAATGAATGCGAGATACCAAGGCACACCGACTGCCGGAGCAGCGGCTGGAGTTAGCTTGATACACCTGTCAATTGGGGTGCAGAAGGTTCTTGTTTGAATAAAGTTGGCATGCTGTTTGGAACAACACCCAGCCGTCATCACACATCATACTCGTGAATGAATTCAGAGAAATCAAGTTTGTGTCAATAGGATAGGACAAGACAACAGTCGGCTAGAATCATTGTTTAAAAATTGCTTTGTACGTCTGATTCTCAGGTAAACAAAGATGCCAGTATGCTTGAGGCGTTTGGGAAAGGCGCCAGTGAGGAGATGCAGAGGTGCAAGCGTGTCATTGATGCACAGGTACGAGATCAAGACTTCATCTGGTGTTCAGATGCGAGAAACCATTTTTATAAATCAGACCCACCATTCCTGTTTGATAAAACGCCTGCATGCTTTTCCACTTTTAAGTAGTCAGGAGCCTTAGTTAGACACATCTAAGCACTCCTGCACACTCAGTTTGTGCAATTGAGTGCCCAGGTGGGCAGGGTGGAAATCCCTGTCAGAAAGTGGATTTCTAATAGCTTCTCCCCGGTGCCATCAACTTACCAGGGGTGTTTGCAATTGTATTGGGGACATTATTTTGGTGAAGGTCCGGGGGTCTAGGGTGAAGGTCCGGTTTTGGACCCCCTTGGCAGGGAAAAGTGCAATTTACAATCAGGCACCAACCGCTGAACCGTTTGGGGTTGCGATTGTTTTGCTGGGCGCATGTAAGCATAAAAACAATGTTCAACCACTCAAATATTTGTCTACCTACAGCTGACCCTTCCCTCGTGAGTCTGATAGGCTGAGTTTTGTTGAATAGTTCATCTGGCATTGTTTGTCAAATCAGTTTGTGCTCGGAGGGGCTGACCAGAGCCTGATGTTTATTAAAAATGTCAGCTGTTGCTGCCCACCACGGCCCATCTCCAACATTCCAGACCATAGAACTTGACAGGGCATGCCCTGGGAGCATACTGAAGGATTCCCGACACCCAGGTGGTGGCCAGAAAGCGTGGTTTCCAGGGTTTCCAGAAATGCACCATTTTTGCCCAGCAAACAGGCCCACGCACCAAGTCCTTTGGGGGCGAGTTTTCTCCCCCCATTTTTTTGCTGTAATGGGTAAAGTGTAACCCAAAACGTGTCTGGAAACAGAAAAATGGTGAAATTCGAATATAGAGTCACACTTCTGTACCCATGCATGTGTACAACCTCCTTTTAGGCAGGGAAATGGCACAAATCCAGCCCCCGACGCACACAGCGGACCCCCTACCCTTTTTTTTGTGCAGAAGTGTTTTATTTGCTACCCTGAACCATTAAAAGTCAAAAATGATGAGGTTTGTTTTAGGGACGAAAATTGGCTGGTGAGTCTGATTATACCGTACCAAAATTTAATCATCCCGCACCCCAAAAAAAAATATTTAGTTTTGCAAGTCCGCAACCAATCCGCACCCCCTTCAATATTTATTATAATCCAATCCGCAGGCCATTTTAAAGCCATTCTCACCAATTTAGGCCATTTTCACCAATCCGCAGGCCTAAAATTATTTATTTAATTTTCTGTCCGCACTTAGCCGCACCCTTCAAAAACATTATTTTTGCGGGGTGATATAATTTTGGTACGGTAAATCAATATAAAAAACAGGGTCTTGTACTGATGGAACGCAACCGTGCATTTTCCATGCCATACAGTTCTTATGCCCAAAACGCATTAAACACGCAGCGCACAAACAGGCACAAGAGCACACAAATACACATGCAATCTACAGGTCTGAAGCCACCCTTCAGACACACAAACTGTATGGTGAATGGACGGGGGTATCTAGCATTGGCACAAACCACAAACTGTGCCACAGCACAACACAAATAGCACAGACACACCCTCCCATTGCTCCATCTTTTGACATGCTTGGCACTGCTCGGCATCTGTTATCATGCTTGGCATATATCCAGGAAATATTTAGCTGTGAACATGGAGGCCTGTTCACCGACAAATTTGTCTTGAAACTGCTGCACTGACCTGCAGCTTGCCGAAGACACAGGCGGTGGTTCCTTTGTCACTTGCCCCTCCTCTCCGCTCCCCCCTCTTGGGGGTGCCGTGCCATACTCAGGGTGAGACGAGAACTGAATCGATGGGTTTTTTGATTCGTAGTGACTCATTTGAAGAGTGAGATAAAGAGCCGTGGACGACATGCAGGACTGCTGTAGGATATAGTTTTTTTGTAATTGAAAAGCGAAGCAGTGCCTGGTGTGCCAAGGGCGTATGACGATGCTGGGTAGATTTCGTGAGGCACAGGAACCTGTGCAATAAGTGCATGGTACAAAGTGCGTAGTGCATAGGATGATGCACTGTTCAAAGTGCATACGAAAGTGCATAACGTAAAGGATGATGCCCTGTGCAAAGTGCACATGACAGTGCACCGCGCATTGGATTGTGTTCAAAAAAGCTGTCACTTTTCATGCCTTGCAATTCTGCAAGAGGCTTCATAACCTCCCACAATGTCAACTACAATCATGCCAAACATACCTGCAAGTTACTTTGTCTTCTCCAGCTTCTCTCTCCTACTTTTCAAATCAGGTCCGTCATAGTTTTGATCCACATGCCTGTGTTGGCGCACAATGTGAATGGTTGTTTGTCGATGGCAAGAGCATAGCTGCGTGCGTGGGCGTCTTTGTTTGTTGATATCTAAAACTGACAAAGAGGTAAAAGAAATCACCTTGCATGAAAAGAATGACAGGCACAGACATAACCAGCCTAACCTTTGACGCTGTCTCTGTTCCCTTATTGTTTCGCTGCCTTTTCCACCCTTTTTTTGACCGATACGTGTGCTAACTCATCTGCCTGCAAATTCTTCTTTCTTGTCTGTTTTCCCTTGTATTAGGTTTGCAGGCAGTCCGAGCCCCTCCGTATTTTCCTCTGCCTGCGCTGAAGGTAGCTCTGACGACCTAAAGAACCTGGACAGCATGCTTGACTGGAACTCCAGCACAGTAGGCACCAGGGCACCCACTCCAAGGAGGTCAATGGGTGGGTGTTGAGCCTGTCCTCATGCTTTTGCTTCTGCGTTTACAAGAGCACGCTGGTCCTGATCATACCTATCAGAGCGTGCTTGCTCAGAGTTGTTTCATTCACACGCGTAACTGCAGTGTTCTTGGCACGCAAGCTTATTAAATTATTGCATTTGTACATATGTGCGGTTTTGACCCGCCCATATGATTCTTTATTGTGTACGGTATAACAACCAAGATGCAAGGTCAGCACCGATGCTCCACAGTCAGGTACGTGCGCTACTTTAAAATGACTGCGCATCAGCATGCCCCCCCCCCACAAACTCTGCAGTTCCTGGCAGTCTGTTTGGACCTGCTGAGACAGTACAAGCTGCTGAAGCGGAGGCCAGGGCAGCTGCTGCAGTCTCAGCGGCTGGAGGAAGAGCTGCTGGCAGCTCTGCTGCAGGTGTGTGGGCTCCAGGGTTGTGTGTTTCTTTCGTGTCTGTGGGCGTGGGATTGAGACACAGGGGGCTCTTCGTGGCATTCCCCCTTCGATACACATCATGATGAGTATAACTTCTTCTGTCGTGCTCCAGAACTATTGGGCTCTTTATTTATAGAGCCTAGACTCTTACAATTGTGCGCATCGTTTTTGTCTGCACAGAAATTATCCTCTGCCACTACACCAATTTTGGACAGTCCTTTAAACGTCATTTATGTTAGCTCAATTGGTTTTCGTGCTCATGCAAGCAACAGCAGCAGCAGCAGCAGCAGCAGCAGCGGTGGCGGCGGCGGCAACCCTGCAGGAGATGAAATAGGGATTGCAATAGGAGGGCAACGTGGGAGGACTGCAGGTTCAAACACATATTTCAGTCATTTAATCCTATATGACAAAGACACATATATTTATAACTGATCGAAATATGCAGGTTCAGGCACATACTTCAATCAATAATCCTATTAACAAGAAGGAGCCTACTCTGCTTATTTTATTCCTCTGAACCTGCATCAGGCAATGGACTAATCAAGCAGTGTGTTTCTATACATTCAATGTGACGCATGTTTGAGACGAAGCTTCACAGCCTGCGGGTGTTGTTCCAAACCTGTTGTCTTAACTCTACATTCTGCAGGTGGGCAGGGACCTCCAGCTCCTACTTCCCCCGCTGGAGAAAAACCCCAGTCCTCCCTACCGGGGTCCAAAGAGGCAGGACCAGCCCCTAGGCCTAGCACACCTGATCACCCAAGGTTTGTACTTTACTTTGGGGTGTGCCAACCGCTTTGTCTCACTGGCAGCGGCATGCTCTCCTTTGTTTTGAGCAGCAGTCGTATGGATTGTGAAGGAGTTTGAAGGTAAGCAGTGTCCAGGGGTGTAATAGGATGCCCAGGTCTTATATGTGGACGCTCACGGTGAGTTGCAAAGACTTTTGAGCAGTGTTCAGGGGTGAGGTTGATGAACAACAAGCTTTTAATGATCCCTATAACAGCACAACTTCTGCCATGTGAGCACACGCCCTGAAGCAATAATGCTTGCACGCGCGTTTTGTAACGTTCCCTACACGTTTCCTTGCAGGCCTTCACTCTGTGACGTCTGCTACGTATATAGCCGCACGTGGATCTGTCTTGTAAATGCTTCCCCGGAAAAGTAGCTGCACTCCAGCCTACTCCAAACAGCTGCCACTCCTTTCCAAGAATCAATCGATATCATTTCAAATCCTCTTCCCTGGCACGTGCACGTGCACAACCATTTCCACCAGCAGCTACTAACTAATTTGCATTTACAATTCAACACCATGCAGGCTCATGCACATGCCGGACCACCCCAGGCAGCTGCTGCGACGCTTGGTAGACCTGATTGGCAGCTTAGTCGAGGAGCTCCATCAGCTTTGCCTCACAGAGAATGTCGACAAAGGTATATATGTTGTGCAACACTTCAAGGTATATATGTTGTGCAACACTTCAAGGTATGTATGTTGTGCAACACTTAAGTAAGTACCGTACGAACAATATATCACGCCGCAATTATTTTGTTTTTGGGGGGTGCGGCGAGCTCACACCCTTGAAATATATAAATAGTTGAGGGGGTGCGGATTGGTGCGGATTAAATTTAAATAATTATTTTTGAGTTTTTGACGGGTCATGAGTGGGAAAGAGCCCCCGAGAGCCCCTGTGGGGCGTGTCCAGACAGGGATGGCCAGCTTCTG
>Ga0307945_1001926_pt1 | contig 16583 bp, 6 predicted proteins | sample OrgLakmetagen228_FD_201818 | JGI IMG/M metagenome (GOLD analysis project Ga0307945, IMG submission 201818) | Saline water microbial communities from Organic Lake, Antarctica - #228 | ecosystem: Environmental > Aquatic > Non-marine Saline and Alkaline > Saline | place: Antarctica: Organic Lake...
CCCTCCCTCCCTCCCTCCCTCCCTCTCTCTCTCTCTCTCTCTCTCTCTCTCTCTCTCTCTCTCTCTCCCTCCCTCTCTCTCTCAGACACCGTTCCACTCAAGGTCAAGGCACCCTTATTCTAGGACGACATGGAAGTTTGATCAGGCCGGACATCACTGGTATACCACGTATCGCCTTGTTGCTAGGTTGGCCCAAACCATAAATATACGGTGTATATACGATATTTTTGGCAGGGGAACCACCAAATATATGGTCATATATGGGGCATATGAATACGGTTCTGGCCAACCCTACATATTGCACGTTTTGATTCTAAGATGGAGGCGGCAGGGTTCAGGATGTAGGCACTTGACGTCTCAGAGGGACCACTGGCGTTTAGCCAATAGAGAAGTGTGAGACAACAACAGGTCTGTGATGCCCTTACATGTCTTGGGCCGCACGCGCGCGCTGCACTGAAGCATTGAAAAAGCTGCTCTTTTCACCTGTGCGTGTGCCCCCGACCACAGCCTGAAACAGTTGAGGCACCGTCACTCCTGACGTGCCTCGTTTGTAGCGCGAGCCGTACTCGTACTCAGCTAGATATGCTGGCAGGTACAGCAGCTCAGCGGTGCGGGAGTGGATCTGCAAAGATGGTGGCAGCAGGCGAAAATGGTGGTAGCTGGCAAATATGGTAGTAGCAGGCGAGGGGAAGCAGGCAGGTACAGCAGCTCAGTGGTGCGGGAGTGGATCTGCAAAGATGGTGGCAGCAGGCGAAAATGGTGGTAGCTGGCGAATATGGTAGTAGCAGGCGAGGGTACAGCAGCTCACCCGTGCGGGAGTGGATCTGCAGACGTGGTGGCCGGTTTGAAGATTCCTAGGTCAGTTTGGTCGGTTTGAAGGTTACTAGGTCAGTTTGGTCGGTTTGAAGGTTCCTAGGTCAGTTTGGTCGGTTTGAAGGTTACTAGGTCAGTTTGGTCGGTTTTAAAGTTACTAGGTCAGTTAGGTCGGTTTAAAGGTTACTAGGTCAGTTTGGTTGGTTTGAAGGTTCCTAGGTCAGTTTGGTCGGTTTGAAGGTTCCTAGGTCAGTTTGGTCGGTTTAAAGGTTCCTAGGTCAGTTTGGTCGGTTTGAAAGTTACTAGGTCAGTTTGGTCGGTTTGAAGGTTCCTAGGTCAGTTTGGTCGGTTTAAAGGTTCCTAGGTCAGTTTGGTCGGTTTGAAAGTTACTAGGTCAGTTTGGTCGGTTTTAAAGTTACTAGGTCAGTTTGGTCGGTTTGAAGGTTACTAGGTCAGTTTGGTCGGTTTGAAGGTTCCTAGGTCAGTTTGGTCGGTTTGAAGATTACTAGGTCAGTTTGGTCGGTTTAAAGGTTCCTAGGTCAGTTTGGTCGGTTTGAAAGTTACTAGGTCAGTTTGGTCGGTTTGAAGGTTCCTAGGTCAGTTTGGTCGGTTTGAAGGTTCCTAGGTCAGTTTGGTCGGTTTGAAGATTACTAGGTCAGTTTGGTCGGTTTGAAGGTTACTAGGTGGGCAGGACAGCTGCTCAGCAGTGTGGGATGTGGAAGTGGCTGTGCAATATAAAGATGAAGCTCATTTGGAGGGTCACTTGGTAGGCAGGTATAACAGTTCAGCAACGTGGGAGTGCATTTGTAAGGCAAAAATGGTGGTGGCCAATTTGAGGTCACTAGGCAAGTACAGCAACTAATCTGCAATGTGGGAGCAATCCTGCAGAAGGAGTGACAGCTTTGAAGATTGTGAGGCAGGCTTTGACAGTTTGGCAGTGCGGAAACAATGTGACCTCATGACCGTCCGTTTTGATTAGCAACCACGCTGTAGTGGTGGTATTAGCAGATACACCTGCTGCATGGTCGTAACTGACGCGTGATGGTCAAGCTTATTATAATTAGTATTTAGCTGTAGTGGTGAATAACAGATAGACCTGCTGCAGATAGACCTGCTGTGGTCGCAACTGACGCGTGATGAATACGAGGGGCCTGATATTTCTCAAGTATCTGTAAGAGATAAGAAAAAGAAAAAACCTACGCAGGCAGTGAAAAGCCACTCCCCACTGTAAACATTACAAGCTGAACCAGGTAAAAAGTAGAATACATGATCTTCTCACCTCTTCTTGCATTAGCCACATGCAATCCCACTAACCCCACACCACCTCAACGCACGCCCCCTCACTCTGATCAATCCCAGTTACAAATTTTACACTCCAGTGCAACTCACCTCGCACGCGCACACACACACACACACTCACACACACACACATTCACACACACACACATTCACACACACACACCTGCTGCGTATGTATGCCCTTATCCTGTTTCCTGTCTTTCACCGTCCCCTTTTCCACCCCACACATACTTGCAGCGTATTATACATGCATGCCCCCAATCTTAGCTGCCCCTTGCTCCTCTTTGGCATACCCTATTTCAACCTCCCAAACACCCCTGCAGCGTAACATGCATGCCCATATCTCACCTGCCCTGCTCTCCTCTTTGACGTACATACCCCCAAACAGGTACACTGGCACGTCACACCCACACCCAAACAGGTACACTGGCACGTCAGTCACACCCATACCCAAACACGTACACTGGCACGTCAGTCACACCCATACCCAAACACGTACACTGGCACGTCAGTCACACCCATACCCAAACACGTACACTGGTACGTCACACCTGCACCAAAACAGGAACACTGGCACATCACACCCACACCCCTTTTCGACCTCCCATACACACCTGCAGCGTAACATGCATGCCCCTAATCTCAGCTGCCCTGCTCTCCTCTTTGACTTTGGCCGTGGCCTCAGCAACCTTGGCATGCATGAGTCCGCGGTAGGCCAGCTGCCAAGCTATGTGCTGACGCATGTCCGGGGGGCTCAATGCAACTTTCTGCGGGGGCATAGTGTGCAACGAGTGTGATCTTTCTAGGGTTGGCCAGAACCGTATATATCAGAACCATACATATATACGGTGTATATACGGTATTTTTGGCAGGGAAATCACCAAATATACGGTCATATACGGTGTATACATACAGTACTGGCCAAACCTACGTATATATACACCCCTGTATATGACCGTATATTTGGTGTTTTCCCTGCCAGCAATACCGTATGTACATAGGGTTGGCCAGAACCATACATATATAAGGTGTATATACGGTATTTTTAGCAGGGAAATCACCATACATACGGTCATATACGGTGCAGATATACGGTTCTGGCCAAACCTACTTATATATACACCCCTGTATATGACCGTATATTTGGTGAATTCCCTGCCAGCAATACCGTATGTACATAGGGTTGGCCAGAACCATACATATATAAGGTGTATATACGGTATTTTTAGCAGGGAAATCACCATACATACGGTCATATACGGTGCAGATATACGGTTCTGGCCAAACCTACGTATATATACACCCCTGTATATGACCGTATATTTGGTGAATTCCCTGCCAGCAATACCGTATGTACATAGGGTTGGCCAGAACCATACATATATAAGGTGTATATACGGTATTTTTAGCAGGGAAATCACCATACATACGGTCATATACGGTGCAGATACACGGTTCTGGCCAACCCTACATGTACGTACGGTTCTGGCCAGCCCTAGATATATCGTGATGGATGTATGCAGACATGACAGGGCAGCTGGCGAGCACTGAGCTGGCGCTGGTTAGGGGTGCGAATGCCACAATCCACTGAGTGTGTGAGAGGCAATGAGCAGCGTGTGCATAACAACTAGGGTTGATCCCCGGGGCTGCTGTGTTAGGGCAAACCAGCTGCCACAAAATGTACGTGTACGTGTATGTTACGGAGTGTGTGTGTGTATGTGTGTATGAGCGTTTGCGAGTTGATGTGTGATTGTGTGTGTGCATGTGTGTCTGCATCGCAGCAGCCTTCGCGCAGATGCAGTGTGTGTTGTTAAGGTAAATCATGTGCATGACTAAACAGGCCAGCTGCTGCAGCGTGCAGCTTTGAGGCAGGCACAATTAAGTGTCAAAGTGCTAAGCATTTTGAGTCAGACTGTGAGTGATTTGCAGGAAATAGTGTGGATTGATCGCGGCAAGCCTTGAGGTGTGTGATTAAGTGTGGGGCTGCAAGACAAGCCCTTTTGTGCGGGTCAGTCACGATGCTTTTGATAAGATTTTTATGAGGCATGCAGCGATGAAGTGTAGTACGAGGCATGCGTTGAAAGGAATCGATTATGCAGTGCATCCTCAAAACCAGCTGAAGAGGTGCTTCCTGGTAAGTGAGCAGGTTATGCAACCCTCTCAGTAAAATTGAGGCTTTGCTCTTGCAGGAATGCAATACCAATACCTTAGCATCGATGCTTTTACGAGCCCCAGTCACAGAAGCAGTGGGAGGCGATGAGTGAAAACAGCCAGCTCCTGTCTCCCCTAATCTGCAAACAATTTGGGCGAGTCTGCAAGATTTATGTTGTATGTTGTGACTGTTGTGCAGCTGACCTGACCCTAGACACTTTTGTTTTATGTTGTGGTTGTGTTATGTTGTGATTATGTTTTATGTTGTGATCATGTTTTATGTTGTGTTTATGTTTTATGTTGTGATCGTTGTGCAGCTGACCTGACCCTAGACACTCGAGCAGTTGTTGGGGCCTGACCCTTTGCTGTGCTTGAAAAAATAAAGATGTAGAAAGGCCGGAAGCAAGGCTAACAATAACAATTCACAATTCACCTACACCTACAGCTTGAAACTGGCAATGCCTTGTTTCTTGTTTTTGTTGCACACAGTCATCGAAGCAAATACCTGGCTATGGGAGGCATTCAGTCACACATACACACACGCGCACACATACACGCACACACACACCACACAAACACACACACACATACACGTGCACACACACACACCTGGCTTCATCCCCAGTTATCGACCGGCAGACCCCAAAGCTCTGTGGGTCTCTGAGCTTTGCTCCCTCAGCAAGAACACGCTCCAAGGCGTACGACGCATACACCTGGGCAGGAAATTAGAAATGTATAAATTTGATCGCATGGAGTAGAATGTATACAAGACCCTGGGTCTTACCAACGAGGGCCGTGCCAGGATAAGGACAAAAACATGTATGCAAGGCAGCTCTGGGTGCCCAAACTGGAACATAAGTGCAATTGGTAGCTGTTTACAAAACATGTAGGGTTGGCCAAAACCATATATATACGGTGTATGTACGGTTAATTTGGCAGGGAAATCACCATATATACGTCATATACAGTGTTTGCATATGGTTCTGGCCAACCCTACATATCATGCTCACACTCCAGCGCTCCCAGCTCTCAAATTGCACCCAACAAAAAGAACGTGTACTCACCGCAAAGTGAAAACACACACGCACACACACATACAAACACACCTGCGATGCAGGGAGCTGCTTGAAGTTGATCTCCTCTCGAGTGGCGAGCGTCGTCCAATCCTCCATGTCCTTCCAGATCATGTCCCCAGAACTGCATGACGCATTAAAAATAAGGAGGTTGCTGGCTGCCACAAAAGTGGTGGTGTTTTTACAGGATCATTGGCCCTCTTAAAATCCACAACCACAGACACAGACACACACACACAAACACACACGCACACGCACACGCACACACACACTTTTACATACACAAAGCACAATAGAGTACACATGCAAACTTCAACTAGTGCTGTGCGTGCTTCATTAGTACACAGCAGCAAAAAGAGCTGTTGGCCACTGACAGCACACGTGTAGGGTTGGCCAAACCATACATTCATAGGTATATTTAGGGTTGGCCAGCACCATATATATACGGTGTACATACGGTATTTTTGGCTTGGAAATCACCAAATATACGGTGTATTCATACGTATATATACGGTTCTGGCCAACCCTAGGTATATACGGTGTATACACGGTATTTTTGGCAGGGAAATCACCATACGTTCGGTCGTATATGGTGCAGATATACGGTTCTGGCCAACCCTACACACGTGTGACATCACAGTGCCTACAGGGTACACAACGTTTACCTGAAAGTGAAAGTGTCGTGCAACTACTGACTAACTGGACTAACTGCAACTACTGACTAACTGGAGTCTCATGAAGTTAAGTGCAGCGCTGGTCGTGCAAGCACCTGGAGTCTTTGAAGCCTAGAGTGCCCTTACACTCTGACGTCACTGAGCAGCTGAACGCCCAAAAAGGGAGGTACGTGGACGTCACTTTTGCCTTATCCGCGTGCAGCAGGTTGCTGGCTTGCATGCCCCTGCAGGCCGCTTCCTAGTGTGTGTGTGTGTGTATGTGTGTGTATGTTTTACAAGTGTTTTGTGTATGTGTTGTGTGTATGTGCGTATGTTTTTAAGCGTGCACACAAATGTGCGCTTGAGCGTGTGTGCGTGTGCTTGTGCTTGTGCTTGTGCATGTGCGTGCATATGTATTTGTGTATACGTGTGCATGTATTTCGCTGCGTGTGTATTTGTGGATATGTGTGAGCGTGAGAGCATGCGTTTTAGTGTGTCTGTTTCGTTTTTTTTAGCGTGAGAGCGCGTGTTTTAGCGTGTTTGTTCCATGCAATAAGCCTCACCTGGTACTGCTGGAACCGAGCAGCTGCTGTCGCCTCATCAATCTCAAATTCTACAAGGCTGGCCTTGATTCTCTTGGCAATAGCTGCAGATGGTCAGATGCGATGTTTGTAAGCATGTGGTTGCAGGTGCTCTGGTCTTCCAGCCAAAAACCAAAAATCTAGCTGTCTAACTATCCACCTCTGATACACGCGCATGCACGTGTTTTGCCGATAGCACGGTGCATTCGCGTGTGTATGTGTGTATGCATGCGCACGAATGTGCGTGCTATGTAGTTGAGTCATTTGAGTACACATGAGAGCGTGAGAAAATGCGTATATTTATGTGTGTGTGTGTGTGCGCGCGCGTGAGAAGCTATATGTGTTTTTGCACACATGTGAGCCTGGGAATGTGTGTGTGTCTGTGTGTGTGTTAGTGTGTGTATGGGAGAGTGTGCATGTGCCTGTGCACAAGTGTGTGTGAGCGTGATAATTTGTGTGCTTTTTCTATTGTATGCATTTGTGTACGCGTGTGAGCTTGAGAATGCGTCTGTGTGTGTATGTGTGTGTGTGTGTGTGTGTGTGTGTGTGTGTGTGTGTGTGTGTGTGTGTGAGCGTGAGAACGTGTGTGCGTATGTGTTTGTATGTATTTGTGTATAGGTGTGAGCCCGGGAGTGTGTGTGTGTGTGTGTGTGTGTGTGTGTGTGTGTGTGTGTGTGTGTGAGCCTGATGCTGAGCAAGATTGGCCACTAAGCCTGTGTCATGCATGTGCACTGCCAGAGACCACACCGAGCAAATTCCCGGGCTGATGATGGCATGAGGCCTCCGAAGCAAAGGCTCTCCAGCTGGCAATGCTTGCTGCGCAACCAGATCCCTGAGTTGCAACCCAAGCAAATGATTTACATGTTGACAGCACAGGGTTGCATGCAACCCTGAGCATAAGCTTCTGCCTATTTAAACCTGGTTCTGAATGCAATCATAAGAATGTTTTTTCATACAGCTGATACTCCTTCTAAATAGAATAAAACCTGTGCTCTGTAAATCAGCAAATGCAGCTCCAGGTTAATCCAATTTGCAAAGGATTTTATAGAACTCCAAGCAAATTGCACAGGTAAAGCGCATGCACATGCGTTTGCACGTGTGTGTGTGTGTGTGTGTGTGTGTGTGTGTGTGTGTGTGTTTGTGTGTGTGTGTGTGTGTGTGTGTGTGTGTGTGTTTGTGTGTGTGTGTGTGTGTGTGTGTGTGTGTGTGTGAGTGTGTATGTGTGTGTGTATGTGTGTGAGTGTGTGTGTGTGTGTGTGCGTGCGTGTTGCGTAAGTGTGTGTTCGTGTGTATTGCAGTATGTATCAAAAGGCTTCGTCTTGAGTTTGCAGGCCGTTATACTGAGCCGATCCGTACTTTATTGAACCAGCTAGCGGTCAAATTCCTTCTGCAGAGCACGCCCCACCAGAATGCCTGCCCTGTCAGCTCCGACCCAAGGCCTTGTTGAGCAGTGGCTTCAACTTGACCAGGAAGAAGGCAGCAGGCGGATCATCCAGTCATTGGTACAAGCGGACAATGAGGAAGCTCTCACAGACATGCTTGGGAAACGCCTGGCATTTGGTATGTACATATACTGTTACTAATCACTCTTCCTCGCTGTGGCTGCCTGAATGCCTGTTTGATCTGCCTCTCTGCATGCTCACTCAAACTTGTCAAGCACACTCATGCTCATATCACAATATGTGCTACGGCAAATAAGTCGTGTGTAAGTGTGTAAGTGCGTACTTACATGCACTCATATCACATCACAATTTGGCGTAAGTGTGTACCTACATGCACTCATATTACAAAATGCCGGTGTCCAGCATCGCCACTCCAGCGCAACGTCCTTTCACTTTCAGGCACTGCTGGGCTGCGAGGAAAGATGGGGCCAGGATACAATGCTATGAATGCATTGGTGGTGCAGCAGACCACACAGGTAAGCATGTAGAGCCCAAATTTTGTCTGTTATGCACCCCTGTAAGTTTCTTGTGTTCATGGAAACAGGGTTGAGGTGGGTGGGAGGATCTTGATCAGGTCTGAAAAAGGGTCAAGAAGCGACCCCTGGCAACCAGGATAGCTGAATTCTAAGGGAAATTTGTGTGCTGCTGACATATGAAGTCTACCCTGATCTACTCTGATTCCTGTTTGGCAGGGCCTGTGCAGCTACTTGAAGATTCAAGCAACTAAAGAAGCACTGGCACATGGCGTGGTGATAGGTAAGGGGAGAAGGGAGAGGAGAGGAGAGTCTACCCTGATTCCTGTTTGGCAGGGCCTGTGCAGCTACTTGAACAGTCAAGCGATTTAAGAAGCACTGGCACATGGCGTGGTGATAGGTAAGGGGAGGAGGGAGAGGAGAGGAGAGTCTACTCTGATTCCTGTTTGGCAGGGCCTGCGCAGGTACTCGGAGATTCAAGCGACCAAAGAAGCACTGGCACACGGCGTGGTGATAGGTAAGGGCGTGGTGATAAGTAAAAGTTAGAGAGGGGCCTAGATGATAGGTAAGGGCGTGGTGATAAGTAAAAGATAGAGAGGGGCCTAGATGACAGGTAAGGGCGTGGTGATAAGTAAGGGAAAAAGAGGGGAGAGGGGCCTAGGCTAGTGCAAAGTAAGAGAAAGGAGCGAAATGAAGGGAAAACTGCGTGCATTCATCAATGACACGGTTCGAACCATCATGCTGTCGAAACATAGAGGAGAAAGAAAGGCAAGTTGCAGTATATTTATTTGAGTACGAAGCAAACCACACCTCGTTGCTAAGTAATGTCGCACCTGCCTTCTCCACTTTTGCAAGCCCTCCTCTCACCTTCTCCACTTTTGTTGGACACTTACTACACCTTCCCCACTTTTGCAAGCCCGTAGTACTCCTTCTCCGCTTCGGGTATACCCTCAACATTGCCCTGTATGTCTGTAGGGTATGACAGCCGCCATAACAGCGCTCGCTTTGCCGAGACAGCCGCCGCTGTTTTCCTCTCCCAGGTAATAGGAAGTTTGTAGGGTTGGCCAGAACTGTGTATGTACGCCATATGTGACCGTATGTTTGGTGACTTCCCTGCCAAAGATACCGTATAGGTATACATTGTATATGATTGGTTCTGGCCAACCCTAAAAGTTTTCAATTTCACAGGTGCTGCCATCACTTTATTACGTGGCTTTGCATATGGACATGGAGGAAATCGAAAGGGAACGTGTCATTGCTGTGTTGACTTCAGAACCAGGTCGACCATGGGGCCATAGAGTAAAGTGGATGTCCTATGTGACGATATCTTCAGGGTGCTTGTGTGTCTCTCCTCAGGGCCTGTGTGGTCTATGTCTTTGTTGGCTGGTTTATGTGTGGCTGATCCATGTCTTTTTGTGCTTATACCTTTTTGAGGCTGATGATGCATTGCCCATGGGGGGAGCAATCCAAGTCCATGATCTGGCCCTTGCAACATTATAATTGGAGTTATCTTTTTTTTGTTAACTTTGCGTACTTCATTACTTCATTCCAAATAATAAAGTACATGAATCAGAAAACGTTTCATTCATGACTGTATCTTTGCTTTTGAGTAAAGCAGGTCCTACTAGAGTGGTGCGCTGCTTTTCCCCCCTCCTATATCCTCCCTTCACCCAAAGGGCGTTTGTGTACGCACCTCTGAGTTCATGCCTCCATGTTTGTGGCTGATACATTACACTGGCAGCAACACACACACACACAAACACACACACGCACACCATAAGGCCAACAGGATCCTTGCCTTGTTCCTGCAGGGCGTGCGTGTGCACCTGTTCAGTGCCTGCGTGCCTCTATGTTTGTGGCTGATACAATACACGGGCAGCAACACACAAACACACACACGCACACCATTAGGCCAACAGGATCCTTGCCTTGTTCCTGCAGGGCGTGCGTGTGCACCTCTTCAGTGCCTGCGTGCCAACCCCCTTTGTGGCTGCTGGAGTGAGTGAACTGGCTTGTGCTGCAGGCATCATGGTGACTGCATCACACAACCCTAAAGATGACAATGGGTACAAGGTACGTGTGTGTTTTCTCTTTCTACATGTATTTTGTGGATTGAGGCATATATCAGCGCTTTATTCCCTTTTATTTACCAAGTATCAACCTTTTCAAAGGAGTGTGATTTAGGGATGTGCAAGCTTGAGTGGCGTGCACCTGGCTGTCATGATTTTGTCCACGATAGAGGTTTAAAACGAAGCCATCATTAAAAAAATGCAATTGCTAGGAGCTTGACTGAAGTGCATTTCGCTGTCATGCTTTTGTCCTCTTAACAGCCGCAAAGTTTGCAGCGCTTTCCGTCGATTCCATGGGGCAAAGCTGTGGAGACAGCTGTGCCTGTGTTGGGCAACAAAATGCACTGCGGGTCGGCTCCTGCGTGAGTGTAGGACTGTTCATTCATTTATTACTCACACAAAACCGTCAGGTGTACTGGGGAAACGGGTGCCAGATCATCCCGCCACACGACGAGGGCATTGCACAAGAAATTATGGCCAATTTGGAGCTGTGGGAGTTGCCAAAGGTGCGAGGCTGATGTTTGCAACGTCTGCCGTTAGTGATAACCAACTGTGCACGCAACGAGTGGCGCGCCACGATTTGCACCCGGTGGACACGATGTGGGTAATGCGACGGAGCAACTGGTCGATGTGATCGTTGCTCATGTCGGTATGCCACGTCTTGGGATGCTTGGGAGGTTTGCACCCCGCTTGCCTTATCGCCGCGCCCTAGGCAAGACTCTTTACTGCAACCTATCAATACATATAGGCCTTGTGTAGCTTATGTGAACGTGACCGTGATGGTATTGTAGGCCTTATTAATGCATCTAGGCCGTGAGTAGCTTCTGTGAACGTGACCGTGATGGTATTGTAGGCCTTATGAATGCATCTAGGTAGGCCTTATGAATGCATCTAGGCCGTGTGCAGCTTCTGTGAACTTGACCGTGATGGTATAGTAGGCCTTATGAATGCATCTAGGCCGTGTGTAGCTTTTGTGAACTTGACCGTGATGATATTGTAGGCCTTACGGGAGGAAACAGTGTACACTCCATGTTACGTTGCATTTGTTGACGGCCATCATCATTGCACTCATTGTTCATAATGATCTCGTGCATCCAACAGAAAGACATTGTGCATCCAACATCAAGATGCAAGATGCAAGATGCATCCATCATTCAACATCTTTGTGCATCCAACAGAAAGACACCGTGCATCCAACACGCCCCCCCTCCTGCACGTTCTGTGGTCATTGCTAAGGCTTTCTACTCTAGATCACTCTGGAGCGCACGAAGTATCGTCAGCCAGGCTAGCCTGCCTGCTGAGGCAAAATCTAGAGTCGGAAACAAGAATGCCTGCATGTGTGTTTGTGAGGCTCTGGTTGGGGCTTGGAATGGTTTGGTCTGGTCTGGTCTGGTCTGGTCTGGTCTGGTCTGGTCTGGTCTGGTCTGGTCTGGTTTATAATCTTTCCTTGGTCTGGTCTAACATCTTTCCTTCCCACGCCATTGCTGTAAGTATTAGTGTAGACTGAGTAGTGTACACTGTAGACTGAGTAGAGTACACTGTAGACTGAGTAGTGTACACTGTAGACTGAGTAGTGTACGCTGTAGACTGAGTAGTGTACGATGTAGACTGAGTAGTGTACACTGTAGACTGAGTAGAGTACACTGTAGACTGAGTAGTGTCCACTGTAGACTGAGTAGAGTACACTATAGACTGAGTAGAGTACACTGTAAACTGAGTAGAGTACACTGTAGACTGAGTAGTGTACGCTGTAGACTGGGTAGATTACACTGTAGACTGAGTAGTGTACGCTGTAGACTGAGTAGATTACACTGTAGACTGAGTAGTGTCCACTGTAGACTGAGTAGATTACACTGTAGACTGAGTAGTGTACGCTGTAGACTGAGTAGAGTACACTGTAGACTGAGTAGTGTCCACTGTAGACTGAGTAGATTGCACTGTAGACTGAGTAGTGTCCACTGTAGACTGAGTAGTGTACACTGTAGACTGAGTAGTGTACACTGTAGACTGAGTAGTGTACACTGTAGACTGAGTAGTGTCCACTGTAGACTGAGTAGTGTACACTGTAGACTGAGTAGTGTCCACTGTAGACTGAGTAGAGTACACTGTAGACTGAGTAGTGTACACTGTAGACTGAGTAGTGTACACTGTAGACTGAGTAGTGTACGCTGTAGACTGAGTAGATTACACTGTAGACTGAGTACTGTACGCTGTAGACTGAGTAGATTACACTGTAGACTGAGTAGTGTCCACTGTAGACTGAGTAGTGTACACTGTAGACTGAGTAGAGTACACTGTAGACTGAGTAGAGTAAACTGTAGACTGAGTAGTGTACACTGTAGACTGAGTAGAGTACACTGTAGACTGAATAGAGTACACTGTAGACTGAGTAGAGTACACTGTAGACTGAGTAGAGTACACTGTAGACTGAGTAGAGTACGCTGTAGACAGTCACTCATTGTGCAGAACGTCACACTCAGCAAATGCACACATGCGCCACTTTGGATGCAGAACGTGCGCGGCCACGCCCTTTTGTCAGACCCCCTGCAGTACGTCAGCTCCTGCTACTACGCCAAACTGAGCAGCTTGAGCTACAGGCAAGGAAACAGGTGTTTAAATGAGGTAGCCAGGTCTGCAGCTATTATATTAATAATAGCCCAGGACTGCCTCGGAAGTCTAAATAGTCTGGAGAGTCTGTTATGTCTGTTAGGTGATCTTAGGAAAAGACGGTTTCGTTACACTACAGGCACGCGTCAGACAACAGCCGTGCCAGGCCGGTCACGTACACGCCTCTCCATGGATTGGGGGCTGAGCCCGTGAAGAAGGCTTTCAGCTTGTTTGGACTGCCTGCACCCCACATCGTAGGTGGCTGGATCTTTGGATGAAATGTGTGGTCTGTGAAGGGACGTCCTTGGTTGTTGGCCAACCTCATGAGCATGAGTTTTAGCATGATACAGGCGATGTGACGTGAGAATGCCATGGAAAAACATGACACAGGCGATGTGAGTTTTTAACATGACACAGGCGATGGGACGTGAGTTTTAACATGATACAGGCAATGTGACATGATGCACTTCGATGTGACATGATACACCTCATGAGCATGAGTTTTAACGTAATACAGGCGATGTGACATGATGCAGGCGATACGTAATACAGGCGTGTGACATGATAAAAGCGTCGTGACATGATACAGGCGATGCAACGTGATGATACAGGCACAGACATGATACAGGCGATGTGACGTGATGATACAGGCGATGCGACATGATGATACAGGCACAGACATGATACAGGCGATGTGACATGATGATATGATGATACAGGCGATGCGACATGATGATACAGGCACAGACATGATACAGGCGATGTGACATGATGACATGATGATACAGGCGATGCGACATGATGATACAGGCACAGACATGATACAGGCGATGTGAAGTGAGAATGCCATGGAAAAACATCCAGCTTGTCCACTGTGCCTGCATTCGCATGTCATTTTGCTTGCTTAAAAAATCACAGACCCCGTATTTTTTTATTGTGGGCCTCATGCGGTATACACAATTTGCCAGTCATTGGCTTGGATGAGGCAATTCATAGCAGTCTTTATCAATCAAAGCAATCAAGTATCAAGTACACACACCTGCTGCTGCTGCACCTCCTCCTTCGTGTGTGTGTTTGTGCCCAGTACATCAATTAAAAGCCTCCTGCAACCAATCAAGCTTAACTTAGTTCACTTCTTGGATGGAGCAACTCATTGGATGTTTGCTATCATAGTTCATTGTTGTTGCTGCTGTGTGTTGTTGTTGCTATCATAGTTCATTGGATGTCTGCTATGGTGTTTGCAACTCTAAGGTGCCGCAACAAGAATTGCCGGATCCAGAATTCCCGACAGTCTTGTTCCCAAATCCGGAAGAGGGAAAGGGGACATGGAGGCTTGCCTTTGAGGAAGGTGAAAAATTGTGCGTGCTTTTATGCTTTTTGACCCCAATGGGACAGAACACAGGAAGATACATTTTTGAGCAGACATCCTCACACACACATGGCACATGGCACCATAATTTGTCTGCGCAGATACCCACAATCACAGTGAACGCTTTTTTTCCAACCTGCGGTGCTTAGTGTCGCAGACATGGGTTGAGTTATTTTTTGAGAGGCATTACGCATTTCTCTTCACTACTTATTGTGTAGGTACCGCAAGGGGGGACCGCTTGGTGATTGCTAATGATCCTGGTGCGTGGGCTATACCGATGGAGTTTGAAGCCGCCTTGCATCTTTATTATATATTGGGCGACGCATCTTTAGATGTACATCTGTGTAATCCTGTACTGAGGTACACTGCAAAACCGAGCAGTGCCTGTTTAGCCTGACTCTGTCTTAGGAATTGCATTGCAGCTACAACAGCCAGTATCCCATTTGTGTTGGTCGTGACTGTTTAGCCTGAACCTGTCTTAGGAATTGCTCTACAGCTACGACAAACAGTATCCCATTTGTGTTGGTCGTGACTGTTTAGCCCGACCCCGTCTCAGGAATTGCTCTACAGCTACAACAAACAGTATCCAAATTGTGTTGGTCGTGACCGCGCTGGTTGCAGATGTTGACCGGATGTGTGCTGCAGAAGCCGACCCAAACGTCCCAGGTGAGCCTGCATGCTTGTGACGTATAGGCCGCAAAAATCACTGCATGGTGTCAGATCAAATCACCGTCGCTGCAAAGTATAGGACACAGCGCATCATTAAATAATTGCTTGTCATAAAAGTTGTTACACGAGTTGTCACACAAATTGTCACACAAATTGTCACACGAGTGGTCACACAAATTGTCACACGAGATGTCACACAAATTGTCACACAAATTGTCACACGAGTTGTCACACAAGTGGTCACACAAATTGTCACACGAGTTGTCGCTGCCAACTATTGGGCGTGACAATGGACAGGTGCACTACAGGAGAGTTTAGACCCACTGGTTGTGTCAAGCATGTGTGTGTGTGTGCGTGTGTGTATGTGTGTGTGAGTGTGTATGCATGTGTGAGTGTGTGTGACGGACAGGCTGCAGCCACGTCAGAATTAAGTTTGACCCCTTGAGAGTTTGAAGCTTGAAACCATCACGTGCAATTCAACTTTACCATTTAGTGAAAACGCTGCAACACCAAAAATGTTCATCCTAATTGAGCACTTATGTTTGGTATGAAACTCGTTTGAATCTGAACAATAAGTACTTCTGCCCCTAGTTGGAAACAACGCTTCCTTAGACGTAGTTTTAATAATAAGCTGCTTGTAATATAGTAGTGACAGATACGTAGGAGGTCATTCACAATCTTTGATGTCATCTGTTTTTTTACCCCCTCAGGCGGGTGGCGAGCTTTCACTGGAAATGAGATCGCAGCTTTGTTGGCCAGCTGGATTTGGCAGAATCATAGAGAGCTGCACCCTCAAGTGCGTGTTAGATTTGGATCCGGGTCGTGCTTGTGTGTTTGTATTTACGTGCATACGTGCTTCTGGTATGCTACCTCCCCTCTCTGCAATGCAGACATGCATATGTGCTGGGTTGGCCAGAACCGTATATATACACCGTATATGACCGTATATTTGGTGATTTCCCTGCCTAAAATACCGTATGTGCACCGTATATATATGTTTCTGGCCAACCCTGCGTATGTGTTGGGTTGCAACTTGCAGCCAATTCCCTTATGAAGGACAATCAGGGTCGCTGACCTGCCAATGAAAAACCTGTGCCTTGCTGCTGACTCTACGATTCCATGCTCAAGAGAAGCAGGTGACATGCTGAAACTCGGCTCTCTACGTCCTATCTTCTGATTTGTTTTTGACCTGCCAATAAAAAAACTCTGCCTTATTTCGACTCTATGGTTCCATGCTCAAGAGAAGCAGGTGACATGCTGAAACTCGGCTCTCTACGTCCTATCTTCTGATTTGTTCTTGACCTGCCGATCAAAAAACTCCGCCTTATTTCGACTCTATGGTTCCATGCTCAAGAGAAGCAGGTGACGTGCTGAAACTCGGCTC
>Ga0307945_1001931_pt1 | contig 16562 bp, 18 predicted proteins | sample OrgLakmetagen228_FD_201818 | JGI IMG/M metagenome (GOLD analysis project Ga0307945, IMG submission 201818) | Saline water microbial communities from Organic Lake, Antarctica - #228 | ecosystem: Environmental > Aquatic > Non-marine Saline and Alkaline > Saline | place: Antarctica: Organic Lake...
TGACAAAGGTTGTACTGGGAGGCAGGCGCTACACCAAGAAGGGTGAGCTCAAGCAACAAACACGGAAGCACAGACGTGCTGCACTCTTCCTAAATTAAAAGAAACCTAAAAGGCCTGCAAGTTCGTCCACAATCTGAAGTAGAGGAGAAGGAGTACGCCATCTTGCATGCCTTTGCGAAAAAAAAGCAGATATCATTTTGGCATCCCCTTCCCACGATCATTATTAAACACACCCACACCCCCCCCCACTCCCACACACACACACTCCCACCCCCCCCACACACCTCCCTAACCTCATCCACAGCATAGTAGGCTGTAAAGGGTAGGCCAATCTCCTTGGGCTGCAGGGCAGGGCAGGGTATGTGTGTGTGTGTGTGTGGTTGTGTGTGTGCATGTATGTGTATGTGTGTATGAAAGGCAGTAAACAAGCAGTCTGTTTCTGCTATTTTAAGAAGGTGAATAGGCTGAGTCCATCTCATTAGGCCGCATGGCAGGATTTGAAAGGCTGTACAAAAGCAGCACCTCTGAATTAGGCCAAGAAGGCAGGTAGCAGCGCGCAAAAAAAAGGCTGCTATGGAATTGATGGGAAGAAGGTTCAGAAGCGGATGGTGTAGACTGGGAAAAAGGTGTGAAAGAGAGCGCCTTTTGCTGTAACAGCGTTGAAATGTGTCGTGCGGTGTGTGTGTGTGTGTGTGTGTGTGTGTGTGTGTGTGTGCGTGCGTACGCGCTCACGTGTGTGTGTGTGTGTGCGTGTGTGTGTGTGTGTTACTGTGCATGCATAACCGTGTGTGTATGTGTGTGTATGTATGGTCACACCATGAGGGTTGGCCTGAACCATACATCGGACCATTTGTCGATTATAAATATTTACATCATATGTGACCATAAAACTGGATGCTTCCCTGACACATTCCAATATACTTACAATGTATCAAACATACTGTCTAGGCCAGCCCTACTCGCTAACAGCAGAGGATTGCGGACCTGATCTCACCTCCGGCTTGTATGTATACACATTCGGGAGTTCCATTTACTGCCTGCAGGTTTGCTTGTTTCCTTTTTCACTGGTATGCACGCTAGTACCCAGCAACACCGGCAAACTGTCGGGTGGTTCATTTGCGCGAGAGGATCCATGTCATGCGCGCGCAAGTAGGTGACATCCAACAGAATCCACCTCCAACCACAATGCCTTGCACGTAGCTGTTTAAAGTTTGGTCTACTGACCCTTCCTAACCGCACCTCTACTTCACAGATGACCAGCACAGGCGACACGTCCGAGAAGCGCGTTATCAATCCGTTGATATGGATGTCGGCTTCACGGATCTTGGGGCCTGTGCTGTACCAGCCCACCACCTTTTCACGAGCTGCACGCGCGTGTGTGTGTGTGTGTGTGTGTGTGTGAGTGTGTGTGTGTGAGTGTGTGTGTGTTTACGTGTGTGTGTGTGTGTGTGTTTATGTGTGTGTACGTATGTGAGCTCATGCTTGAATGTGCGTTTGCATGTGTGCGTACAATGCTTTGGATGTGGCGAACAGGATGCGTGCTCATGCCATTGCTTAGGCCAGGAACTTTCTGCATATAATGCGCACCGTTCACTTTCTTCATCATGCGGTACATCCCCTCCAAAAAACTGTGGTCCAGGAACCAAATGTTGGGGTCGTGGTCATCCTCTTCAAATGGCACTGCATGGGGGGCAATGAAAGGTAGGAAGCATCAGTTGCAGGTGCAGGAGAACCTGCAGGACAGGAGAAGGAGCACCGGTATGCAAACGGCCATGAAGAAAGTCATTGCATGGAAGCGATGCGCTGACAGGGTCAGTGCTGCCTTACGTGCAAAGCTGTTGGAGACGTCCACCACGCCCTTGTGCACATCCCCCAGCAGCACGCCCACGACTCGCTTCTTCGTATCTCGGGCAACACGGTTGTAGTGGTCCACGACGGAGAGCAGCACGAGGGGGTGCAGGACCACCTGTGTTATGTTTTTGTGTGCATGAACATTCGGCCTGTTGATAGGGGAGTGCAGACTGTGGTAAGAAGCATCTGTGCTGCTGAGGATGCAGGTCTGAGGAGGTATTGCATATGATAGTAAGTACCTGAAGTGTGTGTATGTGTGCGTGTGAACGCAGGGAATGCATGCTGCTGGATCACACAGCCCCGATACAATGCTAGCAAGACATGGTCAGCCATACAGCATGGGATGAGCATGGCCAGCATTCCCACAGACGGGTCTAACAAATTGCAGGGAATCAGAAACACACCTTCTCCCTCTCATGGGAAATGCCGGGCATAGCTTGGCTTACAGAATTTACTCAACGGATGGAGAGAATGGAACTGCTTGCAGGATCGAGGCTATGTCCCAATCTTGAGGCAGGAAAGTATAAATAGTTTTCAGATATCAAGCAAATGAAATTTCGGAAATTTCCCATCGGGATACATTTTACATTCCAAATCCTATCACATATTAATTAAGCTGCGTAACTCCAGACATGTTGTGCTCCAGGGGCGTGAGCACTCGAGCTCAAATTCAAAAGCGTCCCTCCCTGCCCTCTGCTTCTAAAAGCCACCTCCTGGGTGAGTGTTTTGAATATTTATCTCCTTGGTGTCTGGAAGTCAGGAGGGACAATTGTAACTGGGTCACATGGTAATCTCATGAAACCTCTCGTTTGCTCCAAGCAGGAGGTGCTGTGCAGCGGAAGCAGCAGCAGAAACAGGTGTGTGAGTGTTGCGCATAAAACGTGTGCTTGCATCTCACTCGCCCTCTGGCCTTTTTCACTAATGAGCCGAGCAAGGCACTGACCTGCCCCTTTTGCACGCACCTTCAGGACCGTATGGCAACAGCTGCAATCTCTATGGATGCCGGGTCCTTCGTCATCCCCTCTGCACCAGACCTAACGCCGAACGGTGACTGGGAGAAGATTCTGACCGGTGGAGTGTGCACGCCCAAAGGGTTCAAGGCAGCAGGTGTGAACTCGTGGCAAAGTCTGTGGCACAGTTTGTGGCAGTTTATATACTGTCTTGCCAGCCAGCCAGCAACATTCTGTAAACATTCGTTCTTGAGTTTGTACATCACATTGTCCTCGCTGGTAGAGAGACCACCTGCTTGCTGAATGAGAATGGCGTTTTGGACAAGTCCAAAACGTGTGATACTATTTTCCGAGGTTTTGTTTGCATGGTAATTCAAGCCAGTGAAATAAGACAATCAGAGACAATAGGTACAACTCTTTGTTCCTTCTTTAGCGTCTTGTTGCTAGCACCCGACTGGGCCTGCCTTTGCTGATTGTTGCGGAAATACTCGCAAGTTACCGGAATCCCGAAAAATGGAGACACAAGAATAATCACTATTTCACTCTCACCTGCTGACTTGCAGGCGCATACGCCGGACTGCGTGCATCCGGCAAAAAAGCAGATCTTGCACTGGTGGTGGCCGACAAGGACGCGGTTGTGGGCGGCACCTTCACCCAGAACGTGATGTGTGCTGCGCCCTGCCTGTACTGCAAGGACGTGATGGGCCGCAAAGACACTGTGCGAGCGGTGAGTGCAGGTGTTGCATTAGTTACATAATCAGTTGTAAGCAGGCACTGCAACAGGTTCTTGAAGGTATGGCGACCTACAGCAAAGTTGTTCTGCTGCACAGTTGCTGGCAATCTCTGATATCTTTGTTGCGCAGATGCCTAGAACAAATTGCCTTTGCTGCACAGTTTCTGGCAACCTCTGATCCCTCTGGCAATTTCTTACTTTCTTATTGCACAGGTGCCTAGAACAAACCACCTCTGCTGCACAGTTTCTGGCAATCTCTGATCCCTCTGGCAATTTCTTATTTTCTTATTGCACAGGTGCCTAGAACAAACCACCTCTGCTGCACAGTTGCTAACGATTATAAGCAAAAAAATAAAGCATATTTAATCATTGCTGTTGCTGCGCAGGTGCTGTCTGACAAAAGCAGGCCAACATCCGATGCTGCCAAGATGGTATCGTACCTGGTGTTATATTTTAGTGTTTGCTCTTGCTGCGCAGGTGCTGGCTGACAAAAGCAGGCCAACGGCCGATGCCGCCAGATTGGTATTATACCTGGTGTTATACTTTAGTGTTTGCTCTTGCTGCGCAGGTGCTGGCTGACAAAAGCAGGCCAACATCCAATGCCGCCAGATTGGTATCACGCCTGGTATTATGGTTTATTGTCTGCCCTTGCTGCGCAGGTGCTGGCTGACAAAAGCAGGTCAAGCCAATGCCGCCACATTGGTGTCATTCCTTGTGTTAATGTATGTATTTTCGCTCCTGCTGCTCAGGTGCTGACAAATGCAGGTCAAGCCAATGCCGCCACAGGGGACCAAGGCTACAAGGATGCTCTGGAATGTGCTGCTGCCTTGGCCGCGGCACTGGGTGTGACGCAGGACGACGTGATGCTACAATCGACAGGTATGCCCCTGCTCAGCTTCACTATATGCGCCCTCTCCTTTTGCCTGTGTTGGGTTCAGCGTGCTGCTGCATTGGCCGTGGCACTGGGTGTGACAGACACAGGGACAAAGTGTAGCAGGCTACGATCAACAGGTGATTCCACGTCGCCCTCGCTATCGTGCCTGTACTGGAGTGAGAGTGTTGTTGCCTTGGCCAAGCACTGGGTGTGACGCAGGACAACGTGGTGCTGGAATCAAAAAGTGGATCGCTCTCACTACCTGTGCCTGTGTTGGGGTGAGTGTGCTGCTGCCTTGGCCACGGTACTGGATGCAACAGGCACAGGATGTCATGATGACAGGACGTCATGATGACAGGACGACATGATGTTTACAGGTGGAAGTCCACACGGTTCTTGATGGACTCCTTTTGTCTGTGCTTGTGTTGGGGGTAGTCTGCTGCTGCCTTGGAACAGACTCGAGCTGGGGGCAGAGCCCTGAGTGGAAGCAGGAACCGACTGCTTTGCATGGCAGAAATGTTGGCAGTGCCGTGCCACTCATATGCGGAGTGGCAATGCATGCTAATAGGGTTGGTTAGAACCAAATAAGTTTATGTATACACACATATATATATATATATACGGTGTATACACGGTATTTTTGGCAGGGAAATCACCAAATAATCGGTCATATGCGGTGCGTATATACGGCTCTGGCCAACCCTCCATGCTAGATATACTGTGCCACCTGAAGGTGGGGCGGCAGGATGGGTACCTAAGAAACGCACGAGCACGACCCGTAACATAAATGTTGTGCCACTTTTAAGCAGGTTGGTGTACTTGCATAGAATGTCGCTCCTCCACTGATGCATGTTGCTCAATCTCCGAGTGAAAGCGTTGCTTGATATTCCACCTGAATCATAGTGCACTGGCCTTGGGCCTAGTGATTAGACTGGTAAAGGTGAATTTGACTGGCCTAGTGAATTAGACTGGCCTAGACTAGTGAACTAGACTAGTGAATTAGACTGGCCTAGTGAATTAGACTGGTAATGGTGAGGTGTCATGAAAGGACCCAAGGGACATGCTTGAGCAAGTGTTCAGCGCTATACTTACTTTGTGTACGCATTAGAAAGCAAAATCCTTTGGCTCGCACCTCAAGTATGCTTGAGCGAGTGTTCAGAGTGATAATTCCTTTGTGTTCGCATTAGGAAGCAAGCTCCTCTGGCTTGTACCTCATGCAAGTCACAGCTGCTTTGAGCAGTAGGAGAGGCAATCGTAACTGTCAACAATTGCTTGCTTGTGCTTATTTGCTCAGGTGTCATTGGGCGACGCATGAAGATGGAGAACTTCATCCCAGCCATCCCTGAGATTGCAAAGGCTATTGGGGCAACAGAGGCTGATGCGCACAGAGCCGCAGTCGCCATTACCACTACCGGTATGTGGGTTGGGGGTGTGGGTGGGGGTGGGGGTGCGAGTGCGAGTGTGTGAGTGTGCAAGTGTGTGGTGGGTGTACGCTTGTGGGGGGAGATGTAATGTGTCTGATTGAGAAGTCTAGAGCTGCAGTGGCAGCCATTTCCACAGGTGCTTGCACGCAGATGTGTGTGTATGTGTGTGTATGTGTGTGTTGTCACATTAAAAAGGGTCAGTTGTGTGATTCCTTGCTTGAATCTATGAATTTTCTGTATCTAGTAGAGTCTCAATGGTACCCAGTGACAGGAGGAGCTTCCGCTATTAGGTTGCAGTATGTATTGAACGTTGAGCACATAATTAGGGTTAACCATAATCGTATATGCACACCGTATATGACGGTATGTATGGTGATTTCTCTGCTTAAAATACTGTATATACACCGTTTATACGTATATATGTGTGGTTCAGGCCAACCCTACACATAATGTCAAAATGCTTGCGGATTCATGTAAATTCAAGGGCAAGAGGATGGAGAAGGGGCTTGGAGCAAACACGTGTGGTGCTTGGAGGCCCAAAGTTTTTCAAATTATTCGTGTAACACACGAACGTGCATGCAATCAGAGCAGCGCTGCGTCATCTTCACATGCAGATCTGGTGTCAAAATCTGGAGCCCTGCGAGTAATGGTCGGTGGCAAGCCCGTCCACATAGGGGGCATGTGCAAGGGCAGCGGTATGATTCATCCCAACATGGCCACCATGCTGGGTGTGGTGACATGCGACGCCTTAGTTACACCAGAAGCATGGAGGGGTATGGTGAAGCGTGCATCCATCGCCTCGTTCAACCAGATTACGGTACGTGCATTCAAAGTGCTTAAATTTGTGCTTGTGAGTGTGTCTGTGTAGGGTTGGCCGGAACGATATATGTATGGTGTATATACGGTGTTTTTGGTAGGGAACGGCCATATACGATGTATATATGCGGTTCTGGCCAACCCCATGTATGTGTGTTGTGCAAGCACGTGTACTGTCTTTGTATGCTTGAGAATCATCACACACTGGCTGTGGGTATGGTATTTCAGATGGCAAAGGTGGGGACTCGCTTTTGATGAGTTATCCTTTATTTAGTTAGGCTTATGGTCACATGAGTAGGGTTGGCCAGAACCGTATATATACACCGTATATGACGGTATATATGGTGATTTTCCTGCCAAATATACCGTATACACACCGTATATATATGGTTCTGGCCAACCCTACACATGAGTGTTGCTCAGGAGCATGTCCTTGCCGACAAAAAGGCAGGCACCCTTTTTGTTACCACTTTCATCTTTGCAAATGCCCACAGGTGGATGGCGACACGAGCACCAACGACTGTGTGATCAGTCTCGCTAGTTGAGGGGCAGGCACTTATTTGATGACCACTTTCATCTTTGCAAATGCCCACAGGTGGATGGCGACACGAGCACCAACGACTGTGTGATCCATCTCGCTAGTTGAGGGGCAGGCACTTGTTTGATGGCCACTTTCACCTTTGCAAATGTCCACAGGTGGACGGCGACACGAGCACCAATGACTGTGTAATCCATCTCACTAGTTGAGGGGCAGGCACTTATTTGATGACCACTTTCATTTTTGCAAATGCCCACAGGTGGATGGCGACACGAGCACCAACGACTGTGTGATCAGTCTCGCGAGTTGAGGGGCAGGCACTTGTTTGATGACCACTTTCATTTTTGCAAATGCCCACAGGTGGATGGCGACACGAGCACCAACGACTGTGTGATCAGTCTCGCTAGTTGAGGGGCAGGCACTTGTTTGATGACCACTTTCATTTTTGCAAATGCCCACAGGTGGATGGCGATACGAGCACCAACGACTGTGTGATCGGTCTTGCTAGTGGTGCAGCAGGCACTCCTTTGATAAGTGACGCCAGTAGCCCAGAAGGCAAGCAGCTTGAGTCAGCCCTGACTGCACTTTTGCAGGTAGGCGTGGGTGTGCTTGTGGGTGTCTGTCTGTGTGTAGGTGCTGGTCAGGAGGTGTGAGTACATGAGTATGCACATGTGCTTGGCGTGGTCGTTTTGGTGCTGGTGTGTGTGTGTGTTTGAGTGTGTGTGTGTGCGTGTGTGTGAATGTGTGTGTGTGTGTGTGAGAGGACGTGTGTACGTGTGCATGTGCATGTATGTGTGACATGGCCCTGTGGGGTCATGTGAGAGTGAGTGAGAGGGTCTGCCACGCAATGAAACAACGATTTAAGCAGAGAAACTATGCTGGCAGTGAAACCCACTCCTTGCATTTCGCCAGAGAGGGCGGCCCCAAAAAGGATGTTTTCCAAATGTCTCCTGCATGTGGCTCCCCCGATTTGCTAGATTCAAGCTAGGCATCAGAATGTACTCGTATTTATGAAGCACTGTTTGAGTTTAGCACATTTGGGGGGCCATGCCTGTGATAAGCCGTGTTTCGCTACCAAATCTTCATAACATATCACCTAAGCCGTGGCATGAACCCTGCTTTTTGCTACCAGCTCTTCATAACTTCACCTGCTGCATCAAGTTCAGTGATATTTGGTGTTTTAAAGCCCTTACAAATGACATCCATTGCTAAGGAAATGAAGTGAAAAGACCAGGTGAATAGCGAGTGCAGCAAATTATTATGGCCTTCAAGGTGACCGTCCTTTATTGTAAGAGTGAGCTCCTTAAAGGAAAGACGGTTTGTACCTGCTGAAAGCTGCATTTCCTGCACAAAAAGCACACATAACAAGCCGTTCTTGATAGCTATATTTCTTGGGATAAGACGAAGAGAGCTGTGGCATAGCATGCACCTAATGCAATCCAGTGTTGCCAGCACCTTCCATAAAATTGGTGCACTTATGTCCACGTATTTCATTTCGTAACTCTCCTCAGTTACATGAATTTGGTGCTAACTTATCGTGTGAAATGGAGAGGGTACCACATGCATGGCAGCGCCTTCTTTGCAGGAACATTTATGGGTGTGTGCTTTGTTGAGCGCTACTCATGCCTTATTTGTGCACTCACTCTCATTATTTGCCAGAGTCTGGCAAAATGTGATACGTGGCCTGAGGCTACGTTTGCATATCAGTACCATTTAAACGTGCCCATGTGTTTGCTGGTGCAAGTGCGTCGAGCACTGCTCATTTTTTTAATGTGCACTTTCGCTCCCTGGCTGCCAGGGTCTGGCGAAATCTAATCTTGCGTGGGATGGGGAGGATGCAACGAGCAAGCCGGCACCTTCTAGATCTAATTTTTAGTGCCATTATGCTAGACACTACTATTCTCTATACTGCACTTCCACTCCTTGACCGTGAGGATCTGGCAAAGTGTGTTGCATTGCTAGAGGCTATTGTAACAAGCATGCCAGAACTACTAATTCCCTGCAATTTTGCTCTTTGATTGCCAGGGTCTAGCGAAATCTATTGCGTGGGATGGGGAGGGTGCTACGTGCTTGATAGAGGTGGAGTGCGTGGGGGCAAGGTCAGATGCAGAAGCGCGCCAGGTGAGAACAGCACTTGCAGAATTGATTTGCTGTACCTGATGCTGAGTGTGAAGGGATTGAAGCCAGTACAGTTATGCATTGAGGTATTAAGAGACCGCAGTGATGGATGGTAGACCATATTTATTCATATCAATTTAAGAGCTGTTGATGGGTGCTGCATTGAGGTATTAAGAGACCGCAGTGATTGATGGTAGACCTAATTTAATTTAATTTAAGAGGTGCAAATGTGAGGTGCAGTGGTTGGTGCAAGAATATTGCTGGTAATTGGTCTAAGACGTGATGCTGAGGCAGGTACAATTGTGAGGTGCAGTGATTGGAGTAAGAATAATGCTGGTGATGGGTCCAAGACGTGATGCTGAGCCAGGTGCGATTGTGAGGTGCAGTGATTGGAGTAAGAATGATGCTGGTGATGGGTCCAAGCCGTGATGCTGAGCCAGGTGCAAATGTGAGGTGAGTGGTTGATGCAAGAGCAATGCGGGTGTGCGTGGGATTAAATCATTTTACAGGTGTGTTTTTTGAACAGGTACAGACTTTACACATCAGAGGATCCTGAGTGCTTTGGGTTGGCGTATAGGCACAAAGCCTTTGAAGGTTGTTGGTGTATAGGCTCAAAGCCTATGAAGGTTGTTAGCGTATAGGCTCAAAGGTTGGCGTATAGGCACAAAGCCTTTGAAGGTTGTTGGCGTACAGGCTCAAAGCCTTTGAAGGTTGTTGGGCTGTTGCCCAAAATGGCGACACTTTCTGTCAAAGGGACCCATGTATGAACCTCAACGCACCTAAAGAGTGCTCACATATATCACAATATTACATATCACAATATCATATATCACAATATCATATATCACAATATCATATATCACAATATCATAAATCACAATATCATATGACAGCCTTTGAGCAACGTCTCCTTTGCACACGTTTAGCTCATCACAGAAGGGGTGACTGAAAATTGAAATATTAGCTCTTGATGTCTGTCCAATGACCACTGACCTCCATTAGCAAGAATTGACCATCTTTTGTAGGGTTGGCTAGAAACGCATATATATACACCATGTATGACCGTATATTCGGTGATTTCCCTGCCATAAATGTCGTATATACACCGTATATACGTATGGCTCTGGCCAACCCTAGTCTTTTGCCGACTGTTCCAGTGGCAACTGTAATGCTATTTTATGTTGGCTTTACCTCAACCACATGTAGCAATTTATGTTGCAACTTTAATGCTATTTTATGTGGGCTTGCCTCAACCACAGGTAGCCCAACCTGCCTCAAACCATAGGTAGCCCATTTCATGTTGCAACTTCAATGCCATTTTATGTTAGCTTGCCTCAATCACAGGTAGCCCAACCTGCCTCAAACCACAGGTAGCCCATTTTATGTTGCAACTTCAATGCCATTTTATGTTAGCTTGCCTCAACCACAGGTAGCCCAACCTGCCTCAAACCACAGGTAACCATTTTATGTTGCAACTTTAATGCTCCATTTTATGTGGGCTTGCCTCAACCACAGGTAGCCCATTTTATGTTGCAACTTTAATGCCATTTTATGTTAGCTTGCCTCAATCACAGGTAGCCCATTTTGTGTTGCAACTTAAATGCTCCATATTATGTTGGCTTGCCTCAACCACAGGTATCCCAACCTGCCTCAACCACAGGTAGCCCATTTTGTGGTGCAACTTGAATGCTATTTTTTGTTGGCTTGCCTCAACCACAGGTAGCCCGATCGGTGGTCGGCTCGTCTTTGGCCAAGTCTGCAATGTTTGGCCATGATCCAAATTGGGGTCGCCTGGCTGCAGCAGCAGGATACTCTGGTGTAGATTTCGACCAGGTGCGTGCTACTTTTCATCTGCAGAGCTTGTAGCTTGTGAGTGACGATCAGTGTTGTGCACCTGACGCTTGACAGCGTCAATGGTAAATGACGCTGACAGCGTAATTTATGTCAAATTGACGGTGAAAATAGTAATTTGCGCCGTCAATCGTCAGAGTTTAGTGACGGTAACGCTGTTATTTACGATCGTTATTTACGGTGCCATTTTTGAATGACGCCGTATGTGCACAACACTGGTGACAATGCCACACAGAATAGCACCAGCGCCAAATATTCCGAGCCAGAGTTTTGATTTGATCAGGTGCATTATTCTTTTGTCTTTGCTTGTAGCTTGTGACTTTATGGCTTTATCTGTAAACTCTGCAAGTGACAGTACCACAGCGTAGACCAGCGCCGACTCTACTGAGCCAACTCTACTGAGCCAACTCTACTGAGCCAACTCCAATGAGCCAACTCTACTGAGCCAACTCTACTGAGCCAACTCTACTGAGCCAACTCTACTGAGCCAACTCCAATGAGCCAACTCTAATGAGCCAACTCTAATGAGCCAACTCTAATGAGCTAACTCCAATGAGCCAACTCTACTGAGCCAACTCCAATGAGCCAACTCTAATGAGGCAAAACTTTGATTTGATCAGGTGCATTATTCTTTTGTCTTTTCTTAATTGCTATATGGCATGAATCCAGCAGAGCATCTGGTATTTAGCATTAAAGTTAGGCGCTTTGGGATCAATGGACTAGGTACAGGAGGCTCCGCACTTGGAGGTTAACATCCACAGGTAAAGAGGGGAAATATTCACCCACACACCTCTACAAACGCACGCACTCTTTTTAATGCTGGTTATACTATCTGACTATCTGCATTGATCTTCATCTCCTTTTTTTCCATCTGCAATTGGCAGGCGGACTTGGGGGTAGAGATGGGCTCCATGCCGTTGATGGCTAAGGGGCAGCCCCTGGACTTTGACAAAGTGGCCGCTAACAAATACCTCAAGGTAGGCAGACAAATTCAGACAAATTTAGACAAATACAAGGGGCAGCCCAGACATACCCAGACAAATCCAAACAAATTCAGACAAATCCAAGGGGCAGCCCCTGGACTTTGACAAAATGGCAGCTAACAAATACCTCAAGGTAGGAATTCCAGACAAATCCAGACAAATCCAGACAAATCCAAGGGGCAGCCCCTGGACTTTGACAAAGTGGCCGCTAACAAATACCTCAAGGTAGGCAGACAAATTCAGACAAATTTAGACAAATACAAGGGGCAGCCCCTGGACTTTGACAAAGTGGCCGCTAACAAATACCTCAAGGTAGGCATTCACGCTGCTGCACGCGTGCACTGCTGCGTCGGCACTGGTGGTCTGCCACACTGACCGCTGGGCATTTGTGCGCGCTTCTGTGTGTTTTTGTCTGCTGTCAGAAGGTGACGTCATTTGAGAAACAAAGTCAGGCACACCTGTTGGAAGGATGACCTCATCTGAATAGCAAAGTCAGACACACATGTTAGAAGGATTTTCTCATCTGAAAAACCAATCAGACAGGAACAAGATGTATTCCTTGCCTACAAGGGCCTACAGCATTGTGTTGGCAAGTAGAATCTGCACTTGCCTACTTCATTTTTGGCCTCGACGGTGAGGTAAAGGAACCAAGCGTTCTGCTTTAGCAACTACAGATGCACGGGCTGGACAGGAAGGATGGCTGGCAACAAATACCGCGTAATCGCTTCAAAGTTCCTAGGATCAGGTTTGAATGTATGTGCAGGCCTGTTTTTAATCAGCTTTTTGCTCAAGCGCGGCACCCAGCAGAGACCCTTCCTGACATTTCAGCAACCAAACACTGCCGCTTAATTGCGCTTTGTGTAGGACACATGCAGCAAGCATGGCACTGTACAAGTCAAGGTAGTCGTCGGCCAAGGCTCAGGGAGCGGCTTCGCTTGGGGGTGAGTTTTTTGCTGCCGCTCCACATCGTTTCAGTTCATGCTTTATAGGCTGGCACCATGATTGCTCATAGTTGCCTGCAGAACTCCTGCGTTTTTCCTAGCGTTGTCATTGTGTGTCTTAGTGTCTTAGTGGGAGACGTCCTTTGCTGAATGTCAGTGTTACATTTAAGAAGTAAAATCAACAGGTACACATTCCCAAATAAATACGCTCTCCTCGCTACCCTTCCCCTTGCAGTTGCGATCTGAGCTACGACTATGTGAAGATCAATGCAGAGTACACTACGTAAGATGGATTGTTCTTAGTCATCTGACGTAGCTTGAACAGCTGCTCAGGGAATATCTTAGCTATGCTGCTTCCCTTGGCTCCACGCATTTCCTGCAACCCAGAATAAAGAGGTGAAATAATTGTAAGGCATCGCTTTACACGCAGATGTTATTGCGATCGTGATCAATGTAACTGTTGTTCCTTTACAACCAGTTGTGCATGACATACCTCATTATTTTTGCTAAAAGTTATGGGGCAACTCGTGTGGCATCACTCAATCCGCCCTAGAAGAAGAAAAAGGATCGTGTGGTTCATTGTGGGGAACTGAGCAAACCATGTCTGTCCCGATCGGCTGGTGACTGACCTGGATGACTTTGTGTGCCCAATCCAATGGTTCCGGAAGGGTACCAAACAGCAGGTAGAGAGTGGCTAGCGTGAACGCGAGGAAGAAGGTGAAAGCAATAAGGCAGCACCGTAGAGTGCAGCATCCGGCCTTGGATTTTCTGCTGCCTCGTCCCATTTTATTATCTTTAGAACTGTTTTGATAGGAAAAATGGCTCGCGGAGTCCTATCAAAGTGACAAATTTGTAAATTGTATAAAAAAGGCAATGAGGTGTAGAACAAAACGGTGCGCATGTTTTGTGTGTTAAGGCACACAAAACGTACGGTGTTGGTGGAGCACTGTGAGCGTTAGTTTCCAGGCCGATATTATCGCAATGAAAATGAAAGGTTTGTCTGTAAATAAAAGGGCCCACTTGGAAACCCTACACTACAAAATCTGCACATGATGATCCATTCAAATTTACAATATAATGATTAGGATTGACGGGTCAATTTTAGAGGGTGGAGGGCAACTATTGAGAAATGCAGCTTCTCTCTCAGGTGCACACTCATGCACCGCACGCATCAAAACAATACGCACGCACGCATGCACGCACACATAATTGTATGTGCACATGTCCACCCCTTGCACATGTATGTGTAATGACACACACACACACACACACACACACACACACACACACACACACACACACACACACACACACACACACGCACACGCACACGCACACTCACACACACCCGCACACACACACACACACACACACACACACACACACACACACATACACACACACACTCACTCGCACACTCACACGCACACACACGCTCACACACACACACACACACACACACACACACACGCACACGCACACGCACACACACACGCACACACACACTCACACACTCACACACACACACACACGTACACACACATGCATACACACACACGTACCCAGCAATCACGCAGACTCCTATTGAAGTGTCCAACATCCGAGCAGGACGAAAAATCCCTGGTCTTTCTCCACAGGTGTGATCAATTAAAATGTGCTTTGCAACATCGCCACATATTCCAGTGTGCATAAGCACATACACACACACACACATACACACATACACACACAAACATACATACACACACATACACACACAAACACACGCACACACGCACATACACACAAAGCACCAAGCCGGCCTGCAGTTGGTGTCTTCAATCTGCGGAAAAAATAGCGGTTTGGAAGGAGCAGCGGTGAGGAGCACCCGCATCCGCTTGCATCCTCACCAACTGGCAACTGGCACCTATTGCGCAGATACAAAGACTGCTGGAAGGTGATAAGAATGTGGGTGTGCTTTGCGTGCAGTGTACACTTTGGGTTGATGCTAGTGCATCCTTCAATTCCGCGCTTGACCTGTGCCAAGCATGAAAACGACCAAAGCCCTGACAGAGCTCAAAAAGCTGCCAATCTGTAGGCTGCCAATCTGTAGGCTGCCAATTTGTAGGCTGCCAATCTGTAGGCTGCCAATTTGTAGGCTTCAGTCTATAGGGCAAGATCTTGGTAAGGATTTAAGTGGCAGTGTTGCCAAGATGATGGCACACCTGTTTATGACACCCACCACATTTCTGGCCCTCCATGTAGGATCACCTGCAATCTCACCAGCCTGTGCATTGCGAGCATGACTTGCATAGTGCACACACACATACATGCTCACACACACATACACACATAACACATGTTTACACACGCGCTCGCACACACACACATAAACGCTCACACACACACACACGCTCACACACACATACACACATACACACACATACGCACCCTCTCACCTGCAGCTGCACACTGATGATGCAGCAGGCCCTTCCCTGCTTACTCTTTGCGAGTCCTGCTAGCTGCCTTGAGCATTTAGGCCACACTGCGTCAGAGCGCAGAGATCCCAACGTGTCTGTGCTGAGTTTGAAGGGCGGCACAGATGCAACAAGTGCGTGTGTTTGTGTTTGTATATGTGCGTGTTTGTGGTTGTGTGTGTGTGGTTGTGTGTGCGTGTTTGTGGTTGTGTGTGTGCGTGTGTAAGGTGGGTGATGGGGGGAAGGTGTGGGGGTACGTGGGTGCGTGGGTATGTAAGTGTGAATGTGTGTGCGCGTGTTGGGAAACGGATTGTTTTGTGCATACAGAGCGGCATGGACGCAGGAAGGATGAATGTGTGTGTGTGTGTGTGTGTGTGTGTGTGTGTGTGTTGAAGACGGAAGTTGCATTGTTTGAAAGGGTATCGTAAGTTCATCATAAAGCATGTATTTTAGTTGTACCTAATTACAGTATTTGTGTTGTCCACGTGCACACGCACACACACAAACAGATACACACGCATACACACACACACGCATGCGCGCACAAGCATACACGCACACACACAAACACATACACACACATGCACACACACACGCATGCGCGCACAAACATACACACACATGCACATATACATAAGCACACATGCCAGTCTTTAGCTTGTATCTGGCAGCAGTAACAATTTCTCTGTGTTTTTAAGGGGATGCAAACAATTTCTCTGTGTTTTTAAGGGGATGCAACCGCTGTGGGGTTGCAACCGCTATGGGGGATGTGGGTATGCAACCGCTGTGGGAATGCAACCGCTGTGGGTATTTATAAGGGGATGCAATCGCTGTGGGTATTTATAAGGGGATGCAATCGCTGTGGGTATGCAACCGCTGTGGGAATGCAACCGCTGTGGGTATGCAACCAAACAAACCAAAGAAAAAATAAATGAGCTATCCAGGAGGCGTCAAGGATCAAAACTTTTTGGCGTCACGTGTCGGTTGAGATATAACAACATATTTGGAGTCCTGACGTCAAGAGCTA